>VAOX01042663.1_pt1 | contig 49632 bp, 49 predicted proteins | sample 3393891 | NCBI WGS metagenome assembly VAOX01 (sample SAMN08290429, study PRJNA428436) | hydrothermal vent metagenome | isolation source: Deep-sea hydrothermal vent chimney | place: Indian Ocean: Southwest Indian Ridge | depth 2822 m m
CAATATAAACCAACACCTAAACCCGTTCGTGTGATTGCAGTCTCGAGCGGTAAGGGTGGCGTGGGTAAAACAAATGTATCTGTTAATTTAGCAATAGCATTATCGAATATGGGACAAAACGCATTGATTTTAGATGCTGATTTGGGCTTGGCTAATATTGACGTGATGCTAGGATTACAACCAAAATTTACCTTGCATGATGTCTTCAGTGGCGAAAAAAAATTGGCCGATATTGTTATTGAAGGACCTACTGGTATAAAGATAATTCCAGCCTCTTCCGGCATTCAAGAAATGTCTGAGTTATCAACAGCGCAACATGCAGGTTTGATACAAGCTTTTAGTGAATATGAGAATGAAGTTGATGTATTAATTATTGATACCGCAGCAGGTATTTCTGACAATGTTGTTACTTTTAGCCGAGCCGCACAAGAAGTTATTGTAGTGGTATGTGATGAACCTGCCTCGATCACTGATGCTTATGCATTAATTAAATTATTACATCGTGATTATGGAGTTCACCGGTTTCATATATTATCTAATATGGTACACAGTGCACAAGAAGGTCGTGATGTGTATGAAAAATTAGCAAAAGTTTCAGACCGATTTCTTGATGTGGCATTAGATTATTTTGGTTTTGTGCCATATGACGAATTTTTAAAAAAAGCAATAAAACGCCAACGATCAGTAGTTGAAGCATATCCACGCAGTAAGGCTTCAATATCATTTAAAAACCTTGCTGAACGCACTCAAAAATGGCCGCTTCCAAAAATTGCAGCTGGCCACTTAGAATTTTTTGTAGAACGTTTAGTTCACGGTAATAAAAAAAATGCGGGGATAATGTCATGAACGGATTAGCTATGTATGCAGCAGCTCAACCTGAACTTGTTAATGATGTGGTAACAGCACATGCGCCATTAGTTAAACGAATTGCATGTCATCTTATAAATAGATTACCGGCAAATGTACAACTCGAAGATTTAATTCAGGCTGGAATGATTGGTTTACTTGAGGCCTCACGGAATTACGACGAAAGGCAGGGAGCTAGTTTTAAAACGTATGCGGGTATTCGCATTCGAGGTTCAATGTTGGATGAAATAAGAAAAAATGATTGGGCTCCTCGTTCCGTTCATCGGAAATCTCGAATGGTTGCCGAAGCTGTTCGTGAAATTGAACATATACACGGTCGTGATGCGCGTGATATTGAGATAGCAGAGACTTTAGGGATCTCACTAAAAGACTATTATGCAATTTTACAAGATTCAAGCAGCAATAAAATATTAAGTTTTGAAGATATAGGCATTGGTGATGAATCAATGTTAGATAATTACAGTGATAATGCACCTGGTGTTTTAGATGGCATGCATCGAGCAGATATTCAAAGGATAGTATCGGATGCAATCGCGGGTTTACCAGAACGGGAACGTTTAGTGATGGCATTATATTATGATGAAGAACTCAATTTACGTGAAATTGGTGCGGTAATGGGGGTTAGTGAATCTCGAGTTAGCCAAATTCATAGTCAGGCAGTTATACGTTTACAAGCTCGACTGAGTACCTGGGATGAAGAATCTTCAGATAAAAAGAACATAGATTAGTAAGTTATAAAGCTATTTTAAATTTATTTACCTTATAAAATTTGTATTTTCGTGTCTTAAATTTGTACTTTTAAGAAAAATTGAATATATCCATATTCAAATAATTTATCCCAAAATCTATTATTACTGATAAAGCATTCAAGTTGCTTATGAATACTGCCGATAGAATTTAGGTCTATTTCAGAAACTTAACAATGAAATAAAGACTAACAAATAGAGTTTTGAATTGGAATGCTAGTTCTAATTTGTCACCTGGAGGCAAGTAGTGGATAAGAACATGAAAATCCTAATTGTAGATGATTTTTCTACAATGCGTAGAATCATCAAGAACTTATTACGCGATTTAGGCTTTACCAATACTCAAGAGGCAGATGATGGCTTAACGGCACTACCTATGTTGCAAAATGGCGACTTTGAGTTTTTAGTAACCGACTGGAATATGCCTGGCATGCAAGGCATCGAATTACTTAAAGAAGTTAGGGCTGATGCTAAGTTAAAAGAGATGCCTGTACTCATGGTGACTGCGGAGCAGAAACGCGAACAAATTGTTGAAGCTGCTCAAGCAGGCGTAAATGGCTATATTGTAAAACCATTTACAGCAGCGACTTTAAAAGAAAAGCTGGACAAAATATTTGAACGTCTTGAAGGCGCTTAATTAAAGGGGTAATTCATGAGTACAAATTGTCTAGTGGTTAATGATGAAAACATCCAGCGTGTTAAGGAGTTGCTTGCTCACATGGAATCTGGGGATGAAGAGGAATCTGGCCGGAAGCTTGATGAGTTAGTACGGATTAGGGAAAGTAGTTTATATACCGAACTTGGGAAGTTAACTCGTGAACTTCATGACTCACTAAATGGCTTTCAATTAGATACTCGATTTACAGCGATAGCTAACCAAGAAATCCCTGATGCTAAAGAGAGATTAAACCATGTGATCGATATGACGGCTAAGGCAGCCGATACTACATTAGAAATGATTGAGGATTCTCTGCCTATTTGCAGTGACATTGAAGAAAAGGCAGTAAAACTAAACTCTGAGTTGAAACATTTTATTAAGCGTGAAATGAGCGCAGATGATTTTCGTGTTTTTTTAAAATCACTTAATGTTTTTCTTGATGATTCAATTAAACAAAATGGTAAGTTAAGAAGTAAATTGAATGAAGTTTTAATGGCTCAAGGATTTCAGGATTTAACAGGTCAAATTATTAAAAGAGTCATAATATTAGTTAATGAAGTTGAAGATAAATTAGTAGGCATCATTAAAATTGCTGGTGCAGCAATGCAAATTGAAGATGAAGTAGAAGTTGAAGAAGATAAGATAAAAGCAGAAGGCCCGCATATCCCCGATATTGATAAGGGTGATTTTGTTTCAGGTCAAGATGAAGTTGATGATTTGTTGTCTAGTTTGGGTTTTTAAAGGTAAGTTAATATGGCATTAGAAGTCGATGAAGAGTTATTACAGGATTTTCTTGTCGAGGCTGGTGAGATACTCGAGCTATTAAACGAACAGTTAGTTGAGCTTGAAAATTCACCTGAAGATATGGAAATGTTAAACTCAGTGTTTAGAGGATTTCACACCATTAAGGGTGGTGCTGGATTTATGGCGATTAACGCCATGGTTGAGATTTGTCACATTTCAGAAGATGTCTTTAATAAATTGCGTAATGGCGAATTACAAATTACTGCCGAAATGATGGATACAATGCTACCAGTATTGGATGTGTTAAATGATCAGTTTGAAAGTTTAAGAGCAAATGAAGAACCCGCAGCTGCAAGTTCTGAGTTATTAAATGCACTTAAAAAAATAGCTAGCAATGAACCACAAAGTGATACCGCCCAAGAAGATGAAAGTGAATCAGTTCCTGACGAACAACCTACAGTTAACTCATCGGGTTCAGGTGATGACATTACAGATGATGAATTTGAAGCTCTACTCGATTCACTAGAAGGTAAACAACAACCCACGTCTAAAGTTGAAAAAATCGAATCTAATAAAGCCGATAGTGATGAAATAACCGATGAAGAATTTGAGTTACTACTTGATGAATTAGATGGCAATAAACAAGAAAATGTAAAAAAACCTGAAACTGTAAAATCGAGTAGTGCGAATGAAGATATTACCGATGACGAGTTTGAATCATTGTTAAATGAGTTGCACGGTAAAGGACAAGTTAATGCAGCTGTAGATTCCACTAAGGATGAATCAGTAGCAGCGACTAAGGCAACAGCATCTACTAAGCCAACACCATCTATACCTAAAAAAGTACCTGTTGTAAAAGCAAAGACTGATGATGCAAGTAAAACGGCGGCAAAATCTAAACCCCAAGCACCTCAAGCAGAAACTAATGTTCGTGTTGATACCAAAAGACTTGACGATATAATGAATATGGTTGGTGAGTTAGTGTTAGTTCGAAATAGAATTAATCGCTTAAGCGTTATCTCGGGTGATGAAGAAATGCAAAAAGCAGTTGCAAATCTTGATGTTGTAACAGCAGATTTACAAATATCAGTAATGAAGACACGAATGCAACCCATTAAAAAAGTATTTGGACGTTTTCCTCGTGTTGTACGTGACCTTGCTCGAAGTTTAAAGAAAGATATTAATTTAGAAATGATTGGTGAAGAAACTGATTTAGATAAAAACTTAGTAGATGCTTTAGCTGATCCATTAGTGCATTTAGTTCGAAATTCTGTAGATCATGGTATTGAAATGCCAGACGAACGAAAAGCAGCTGGTAAACCTAAAACGGGTACAGTGATTTTAGCCGCAGAACAAGAAGGTGATCATATTTTATTGTCGATAGACGATGACGGTAAAGGTATGGATCCTGATGTTTTAAGGGGGATAGCTGTTAAAAAAGGCTTAATGGATGATGCCGCTGCAGCTCGTTTAGATGAAAGAGAATGTTTTAACTTGATCTTCATGCCTGGATTTTCATCTAAAGAAGAAATTTCTGATATATCCGGACGTGGTGTTGGGATGGACGTGGTTAAAACACGTATCGCACAATTGAACGGTATGATCGAAATAGATTCTATATTAGGTAAGGGGACTCGGTTAAGTATAAAGATACCATTAACTCTGGCCATTATGCCAACCTTGATGGTGAAATTAGAACAGCAGTTATTTGCATTACCCTTGGTTAATGTTAAAGAAATATTTAATTTAGATTTAACTAAATCCAATTTTGTTGATGGTCAACACGTTATTATCGTTAGAGGTAGAACATTACCGTTATTTTATTTGAGTCGATGGATGGTCAAATCACAAGCAAGTGCCGAAATTCCACCTCAGGGTCACGTTGTCGTGGTTCAAATCGGTACACAAGAAGTAGGTTTAATAGTCGATGAGTTAGTTGGTCAAGAAGAGGTTGTTATTAAACCACTGGGAGCATTATTACATGGCACTGTTGGCTTATCTGGCGCAACGATAACAGGTGATGGAGGGATAGCAATTATTTTGGATATTCCTGGACTCATGAAAAGGTATGCATGATGTTAATAGTTTTAATAGATGAATGACAATGACAGTACGAGTCCTAATAGTAGATGATTCAGGTTTTTTTAGACGTCGAGTTAGTGAGATTCTTTCTGAAGATCCGTTAATTGACGTTGTTGGCTTTGCTGTTGATGGTAAAGATGCTATTGCAAAAGTTAATGAATTAAAACCAGACGTTGTAACGATGGACATTGAGATGCCGGTGATGGATGGAATATCGGCAACACGTGAGATAATGGCTAAAAATCCATTGCCTATTTTGATGTTTTCATCTTTAACAACAGAAGGTGCAAAATCAACATTAGATGCACTAGAAGCAGGTGCCGTTGATTTTTTACCAAAACGTTTTGAGGATATTTCAAAAGATCGAGATGAGGCAAAAAAACTTTTATGTGCTAGGGTTCGGGCAGTTGTTCGAAGTCGAGTTGGTATACCTAAACAGGTTACTAGCCCTTCTAAAGTAACAACTGCAACTCGTCCAATGCTAACAAGTAAACGAGCAGCAACCAATAGCTCTAAATCAGATAAAAATATTAAACTACTCGCAATAGGAACCTCAACAGGTGGACCTGTTGCTTTACAACAAGTATTAGTACACCTACCTGCAGATTTTTCTATTCCTATAATATTAGTTCAACATATGCCATCATCGTTTACCTTGGCATTTTCTCAACGTTTGGATAAGTTGTGTAAAATAAATGTCAAACAAGCTGATGATGGTGAATTGTTAAAGCCCGGTACAGCATATTTAGCACCTGGTGGAAAACAAATGGTTTTGGCTGGTAGTGCTTCACGACCTTTACTGAAAATATCATCCGGTGATAGTAACTTAACGTATAAGCCATCAGTTGATGTTACGTTTAGTTCAGTTGCTACTATTTATCCTCGAGAAACACTTGCCATTATACTCACTGGAATGGGTGCTGATGGTCGAGAAGGAGCAGTGTTACTGAATAAAAATGGTTCAACAATATGGGCTCAAGACGAAGCTAGTTGTGTTGTTTATGGAATGCCAGCAGCAGTTGCTGAAGCGGGAATTGTGGATAAAGTGCTTAGTTTATCTGATATTGGTAATTCGATTAATAATTGGCTCTGATTATGAATATGGATATCTTAAGTATATTGGGTTTAATTTTAGGATTTACTGCAATTTTATTGGGGCAATTTCTAGAAGGTGGCCATATGAGTACGTTGATTAATGGTCCAGCCATTTTAATTGTGATGGGCGGTACGATTGGAGCGGTGATGTTACAGTCGCCATTAACAGTATTTCTACGTGGTTTAAGAATGATACCGTGGATGTTTTTTACGCCTAAATTAGAAATTACAGAAACAATTAATAAAATAATTGGTTGGAGTAATATTGCTCGTAAAGAAGGTCTATTAGGGCTAGAAGGTATTGAAGAATCTGAATTTGATCCTTTTGCACGAAAGGGACTGCAACTATTAATTGATGGCAGTGAACCTGAAAGTATTCGTTCGATTCTGGATGTAGAGGTTGATACCAAAGAACACTTTGATCTTCAGGCGGCAAATATATTTGAAAGTATGGGAGGTTACAGTCCTACTATTGGAATCATAGGTGCCGTAATGGGACTTATTCACGTTATGGGGAATTTATCAGATCCAAGCAGATTGGGCAGTGGCATAGCCGTTGCTTTTGTTGCAACAATATACGGGGTTGGTGCAGCAAATTTAGTATTTCTACCGTTTGCGAAGAAATTGAAAAATATTGTGCACTACCAAATGATGTACCGTGAAATGATAATTGAAGGTGTTGTGTCAATAGCCGAAGGTGAAAATCCTAGAAATATAGAAACTAAATTGTATGGATTTTTAAACACTTAATATTATGACGCGGCGAAAAAAATACGAAGAACCAGAGAATCATGACAGATGGTTAGTGTCTTATGCTGATTTTATTACACTATTATTCGCATTTTTTGTGGTAATGTATTCTATTTCTTCTGTGAATGATGGTAAATATCGGGTGTTATCTGATACCTTAATTGCTGCGTTTAATACCCCACCTAAATCAGTTGTCCCGCTTAATATTGGTGAAACATCAACGTCAACACAGATTTCAAAACAAGATGAAATATCATTAATTAAATTAAAACCGATAAATTCAACTCATGCTAAAACGTTGGATGATATAAATAATGAATTGACTGAAAATTTGAAATTATTAATTGAGGACCAATCGGTTAACATTACGCAATACGATGATTGGATTTCAGTTGAAATGGATGCCAGTATTATCTATACCAGTGGCAGTTCAAATTTAGAAATTGATGCAATTCCAATTTTACAAAACTTGGCAAGAATTTTGGCGCCATTATCAAACAAAATTGAAGTTGAGGGTCATACTGATAATATACCCATACATAATGTGTTTTATCCAACTAATTGGGAATTATCTGCAGCACGAGCAGCGAGAGTTGTAAACCTGTTTGCTAATTCAGGAGTTAACCCTAAACGTTTGACTGCTATTGGGTTTGCTGAGTTTAGACCGTTAACCAGTAATAACACTAAAAGTGGGCGGAATAAAAATAGAAGAGTCAATGTTGTTATACGTGCAAATGAAGATAACCAAAATCCACTGGATAATTCTATTAATTAGATCCAAAATTAATGTAAGGGTGCCAGTAAATTAACCTTCACTTTTATATGTAATATTAATTAAATTATCATGAAAATATGGGCAGTTGCAAATCAAAAAGGAGGTGTTGGTAAAACTACTACGGTAGTTAGTCTTGCGGGTATTTTTGATAAAAAAAATAAAAAGACATTAATTGTTGATTTAGATCCTCATGGTTCAGTTACATCCTACTTTGGAAACGATCCTGATAGTTTACAAAATAGCGTCTATAAGCTCTTTGATAATAGCATGAGTAATATATCGAATATCATTCTGGATACGAGTATCCCTAATATTAAACTATTACCTGCTTCAACGGCATTAGCCACTCTTGATAGACAACTCGGCAAGCATGAGGGCAAAGGTCTAGTTTTAAAAAAATCGTTTGAAGCAATTACAGATGACTTTGATTATGTGTTGCTTGACTGTCCACCGTTATTAGGCATTTTAATGGTGAATGCACTTGCAGCTTGTGAATACCTTTTGATTCCCGTTCAAACAGAATTTTTGGCGCTTAAAGGACTTGAACGAATGGTTACCACAATTAAAATGATTATTCATGCTCAAAAAAAGGAAATTCCGAATCTTGTGATACCGACAATGTTTGATAGGCGTACTCGTGCTGCAATTCAGATGTTGCGTACATTACGTGAGAAATACGGTAGTGATGTTTGGGAAGGTGTTATACCTGTCGATACAAAATTTCGTGAAGCCAGCCAGCAAGGGGTACCGCTTTCTTCAATGTTACCATCATCGCGAGGTTCGATTGCTTATGAAAAACTATCAGATTATTTACATGGTTTGAATTCACCGAAATTAAAGCTAGTAAATTCTAATGTCAAATAAAAACTCGGATCTTGTTTCAGAAAAACATGCATTATCCAAGTTTTTTACTTCGTTACTGACAGATACTAATGATAAGACGAACACAGTAGTGGAATATGAGGTTGCAGATGATGTTGATACAACGGTTTTTTTACCTGATATTCCAAAAGATTCACCGGGTATAGCGAAGCCCCTTGACGAGCCTGTCAGTAGCGATGTTGTAATTAATAATAAAGGTTTGGAGTCTGATCTAAAAAGTTCGACCGAGATTCTAAGCGTTGACGCTAAACCGTTGGTAATTGAAGAACCATTCCAAATTATGATGTTCAAAACAGCGGGGTTAACACTTGCTGTACCTTTAGTGGAATTAAGTGGTGTTATTAGTTGGCCAGAAAATATAACTGAAATGCCGGGACACAAGGAATCTTATTTAGGGCTTGTGCAACACCAGGATAAAAAAATTCCGATTATCGATATTGCTAAAATTGTATTTCCACAAGATCGCCTTAAAAGCGTAATAGACACCGAACAACAGGAACGGTTACATCGAATTGTGTTTATAAATGATTTTAAGTGGGGGTTAGCATGTGATGTTGTTAATGATGTCATTACTATTGAACCTGAACAAATTAAATGGCGTAATCCGGGTTCTACTCGAGCATGGTTGGCTGGAACGGTGGTTGAATATATGTGTGCGTTACTTAATACAAAAGAGTTATCAAAATTATTGAATTCGGACTATGGGTCAGAAGCATAAGAAGAACAAATTAATACTATTGGCACATTTAATGCAGTATTTAGTTGAATCATACTAAAGTGCCAGTGTTTTGACGTATCATGGATTCAGCTAATAAAGTAGGAGAACGGTAATGAACCAAGCGGCAGAAAGTGCTAATGACACCATAACCCAATGGGTAACTTTTTATTTAGATAATGAAAAGTATGGGATAAATGTGATGAGTGTACAAGAAGTTTTACGTATTACAGATATTGCACCGGTGCCAGGTGCGCCTCATTACGTGCTTGGTATTATTAACTTAAGAGGTAATGTTGTTACTGTTATCGATACACGTACACGCTTTGGGTTAATTGAAAAAGAGTCGGATGATGCAACACGAATTGTCATTATAGAATCAGAAGGCCAAGTAATTGGAATATTAGTTGATAGTGTTGCGGAGGTGGTTGATTTACAAAAATCAGACATTGAAACGACACCTAATGTTGGTAACGATGAAAGTTCTAAATATATACAAGGTGTTAGTAGTCAAGGCGAGCAATTACTAATTTTAGTTGATGTTGATAAACTATTAACAGAAGAAGAATGGGATGATATGTCTTCAATCTAATTGCAGTAAGAGTTATGTCTGACATCAGTAAGTTACCTGGTGTTATACATTCTTGGCCAACAAAGCAAGTTCATCAGGTGCAAGATAAAAATATGGAAAAAAAAGATAAAAAGAATAAAAAAGGCAGTGAGAATAAGGACGAAAATGATGGTGAAGATAAACATATAGATGAGTACGCTTAGTTATTAGTATTTAAACAGGTATTGATATGAATATTTTTGAATCAGTCTCAACAACATTAACATTACCAATAATTATACAATTTATTAGTTTGATTTTTCTTGGTGTTTTATTGCTATTTATAGTTAAAGCCAGAAAGCAAACAAAACAAGACAGTCATGACATAGTTGAATTAAGACGCGATCTACGTGCGTTAACAGCTGCTGCTTTAGGTGTTGGTGAACACGTATTAAAAATTGAACGTCAACAAAATTCTGATCTATCTGAACATAAACTAAAAATAAATAATAAATCCAGTAAAGTGAACCCTGGTAATAAGTTAATTAGTAACTCAGTCGTTAAGTTTTCGCATCATAATGACTCATCATACGAGCATGCAATCCATCTGGTTCAAAAGGGTGTTGATGTTAATGAATTGGTTAGTACTTGTGGTTTAAGTCAAGGTGAAGCTGATTTAGTTAATTTATTACATCGAATTTCCGATGTAGGAACTAAAAAGCCGTCAAGAACTTAAAATTATTATTCGAAATTATCCGGTATTTTACCGCTTAGCATATAAGCGAATGATATTATTTCAGCTATTGCACGATATAATACTTCTGGAATTTCATCTCCAAGTTCGAGTTTTGATAATAAAGTCACCAAATCTTTATCTTGGTGTAAGGGAATATCATGCTGTTCAGCTATTTTTATAATCATATCAGCTATTTCTCCAACGCCTTTAGCGGATATCGTTGGAGCGTCAACTTGATTGTAATGTAGTGCTACAGCTATTTTAGTATCTTTACTTTCACTCATTAGACTTTCTCGTCAAGTAAGTTAATTGGTTTGTTGGTTTCTGTTTGAGGTATTTCACCTTTATTACAGCGAATATTCGACACAGTTATTCCTGAATCTTCCATTTGTTTTTGTAATATATAAAGGTGGGTATTAAACAGTTGATAGGTTCCTTGTTTTTTTGCCCAGACAGTAGCGCCAATTTTATTGTCATGTAAATATATTTGAATACTGATAAGCCCTAGTTTTTCTAAGTCGAAGGATAAAGTAACGGACCATTCGTTATTGTCATTAGTGTTGTTTTCGTCATTTCCTTGACTGAATTTAAATCTAAAAATGTCAGAACCGTCTTCACGGCGAACTGGTAAATCAAAAAACCAATTTATTTTTGATTGATCGTCTGGGATAAAATGCTGCAATTGATTATGTTGAATTTTTGCAAGGCTTGTTTCGATGTTACGTAATAGCTCATTTAAAGCTAAATTTGTTTGTTGAATATTCGACAAGCTTGATGTGCTGCGTTGTAATTCGTTTATATTATGGTGCTGTCTTTGAGTGTGTGGTAGTGGTGCATGAGGATTGGCCGATTGATTTTTTATGACTTCACTATTATTTATTAAAATAGAACCGTTTCCTGATTTTGTATTTACAGTTGAGGCTTTATCCGTAACAGCTGTCGATTCGGACAATAGCGACCTTATGGATGCTGCTAATCTTAATAACGAGGTGCGAGTATCATTTTTTATGGTATTGGAATTGTTTAAAATGACGTTTTTTAGCTGTTGCTCTAAAAAAACACCTGAAGATATTAGTGCGTCTTTAATCCCTGAAGCAGACTTAATGTCTCCAATACTCGGCAGACGCTGGAACGCAACACGGCTCATATCTAATATTTCTTGCGGAAAGGTTTCATTAAGCTTTAAATTTGGAATACTTAAATAGTGTAAATTTGATAATAATTGACTCATTGAAGTCTGTTTTGGAATAACAACTCGTAAAGCGGCATTAAGTGTATTATTTGATTTGATCAAAGTATTGCCGCCCTCTAAAACATTGAGAGACATTGGGGGGCCCATTTTGATAACTTGTAGTGACAGCATTTGGCCTTGTTTTAAACTGGAATTTGCAGAGGCCTCTAATGTTATCGATAATTTGGGCTCAATAAGTTCAAATAGCACTTTTTCGCTGTTTAGCTTTACGACAACAGCCTTAAGTATTTGACCTGTTTGGAGTTGCTTTGTATCCTTGTTTAGCGTTGGATGCTGGGTAGGATAAGAATTTATATTTGGACCTTTTATTTCCACAATACCTGCCGATACAGTAACTTATAGTTAACGAAAAATAGACAAATTTGTTATTTCCATTATATTTTAGTATATGCGATAGAAAATTTATGTCAGAGAATATTAATGTCTAATACAAAAAACTGGTTTATACGACGTAAGGAAGGACAAATTAAAGGTCCATTTCCGTCTGGGCAAGTTGAACAGTATTTATTATTGGGACGTTTTGTGATTTCCGATGAAGTGAGTCTAGATAAAGTTGAATGGAGAAAAATAAGTTCAATTCCACAATTAATTCCTGAGATTTTAGTTACAGCAAAATACGATGAATTGGGTCAGCAAAAATTAGCGTCAAAAAAACGGTGGGCAGATGAACGGCGGGGGTTAAGTTCTGATAAACCAGGAGTGGAACGTCGGCATGTTGAAACAAAAGATGCAAATCGACATGATAGTAACGAGACTACAATTAAAAAACAAAAAATATTTCTAGCATATACCCAGATTGCAATCGTATTACTGCTCGTGAGTGTCGTTGCTTATATGTCGTTTCAATATATGCCGGATAATGTTGTTAGTGTTTCCAATTGTTCTACAGTTCCTGGACCTGATATAAATTGGACACATTGTCAAAAAATCGGATTACGGTTAAATAATGTTGATATGAGTGAGTCAGAGCTTAGTAGTGTATCTTTTACTGGGGCATATTTTTCTAATGTAAATTTTTCTAATACGAATCTAGCTTATTCTGAATTAAGTTTGACTAATTTAAAAAAAGTTGATTTTAAAAATTCTAATTTAATTGGTGCAGTTTTACGTAAAAGCAACTTGTCAAATGTTGATTTCTCAGGAAGTGATTTACAATATATTGATTTGACCGGATCAATATTACGAAAAACTAATTTTTCCAAAGCCAATTTATCAAATGCTATTTGGGTTGATGGCAGAAAGTGTGCTAAAAATTCTATAGGCTCTTGTAAATAATTTAAATCGTTTTTATTGATTCTGTCGTATATCGTTGACATCTCACTTCTTTAGACCAAAAATTAGAATTTAAACCGGCCTTTTCTTTTAATGAATTTATAAATAATTTAGGCGTTTGTAATGAACTCCAAACCGAGGGTAGGTAGGTAGCACGGTATTGTTGGTATTCAAATATGATACCATCAATGCCGACGTGTAATTGCGCTAGCAAGTCTCTTTCATCATTGAATATAATGTTTTCGGGGGTTGATAGTACTGATATCTCAGTTTCAATATTTTGGTATTCATCGAATGTTAGAGCATGAAACCTGGGGTCATTGAATGCTGCCGCATAGGCATGATAGTTAACATCTTCAATTAATGTTTGAGTCGCATTTAACGAGCCTATACATCCGCGTAAACGTCCGTTTAAATGCAAAGTTACAAAACAGGACAAAATACATAATAGTTTTTGAGGAACCTGACTTACGTCGCACTCCATTAAGCTATGATGTTCTAAACCAAATAAAATTGAAGTGTTTACCTGTTGTAATAAAATATTTTTTTCTTTAGAGTTATACATTGTTACAGCGATTGTTCTGTGAATGAATAGGCACCATAACCGACCACCCGGGTTTTATCACCTGCGGTATCACCAGAGTTTCGTACATCAAGAATAGCCACTTTTAAGAGTTTCGTTTGTGCAACTTTCAATAGACCCTTAACGGGGGTACGACCACAGGCATCACTATAGTCAATTTTTTCTGGTTGCAGGTTGAGAATTGCTTGACTTGTAATGTCATCGTTTTTTGTTGCTATGTCATAACTATTAAAATGACTTAGATCGGAACTAATAATAATGAGCGTTTCACTTTCACCCCAGAGCAAATTAAGTATGGTGGCGACATCATTTGAATCACAGTTACCGACAAGCAATGGCACAATTGTAAATTTGTTTAATATATTTTGTAAAAAGGGCAGTTGTACTTCGATGCTGTGTTCATCTCGATGAGCTTCATCATGACACTGAACATAACTTAAGCTTTCAATTTTTTCTATTAAAGAACGATTTAGTTCAATCGATCCAAGTGGTGTATCAAAGTATTGCGCAGATGAAGTTGCTATGCCACTGAACGCGACACGGTGTGCGGGACCTAGGATAATAATATTTGTTATTGCTGTAGTACGATTGTGCAATTGGCTATAAGCACTTGCTGCTATAGCACCTGAATAAATATATCCGGCATGAGGTGTGATAATGGCTTTAATGTCATGTAGCTCTAAATTGGAAGCATTATTTAAAAACTGTTCAATTTCAGCGCTTAATACCGTTGCCTCAGTTGGATAAAAATGTCCAGCAACTGCTGCTCGGCGGTGAATAAGTGTCATAATTGCAGTTACCTGTATAAACAGTACGTAATTAAAAGATTCGGTATATACTTAATATTATAGTTCACATAAATTAATGTAAATACAGTGGTGATGGCAAATCTTAATACAATCGATGTCGATTATTGGCACTTTTTAACGGATGGTCGTATTCAATGTGACCTCTGTCCACGCGCGTGTAAATTAAAAGACGGGCAACAAGGTCTTTGTTTTGTGCGTGGCCGTCGAGCCAACTCAATGGTGTTAACGACTTATGGTAAATCGAGTGGTTTTTGCATTGATCCCATCGAAAAAAAACCATTAAATCATTTTTATCCAGGAACATCAGTATTATCATTTGGTACTGCTGGCTGTAATTTGGCGTGTAAATTTTGTCAAAATTGGGATATCAGTAAATCCCGAGAAACAGATACCTTAGCCGTCTCTGCAAGTCCTGATAGAATAGCACAAGCCGCACTTGAACATGGTTGTAGTAGTGTTGCATTTACTTATAATGATCCTGTTATATTTATGGAATATGCTATTGATGTTGCAAAAGCCTGCCATGAGCGAGACCTTAAAGCCGTGGCAGTTACGGCAGGTTATATTTGCGAGAAACCCAGACAAGAATTTTTTAAGTATATGGATGCAGCTAATGTTGATTTAAAAGCATTTAGTGAAAACTTTTACGTTAAACTGACTGGCTCACATTTAAATGACGTGCTTGACAGTTTAATTTATATAAAACACCATACCTCTACTTGGTTAGAGGTAACAACATTATTAATTACCGGTGAAAATGATTCAACGCCAGAGTTAGAACGAATGACTCGTTGGATTAGCGATAATTTAGGCAATGATGTGCCATTGCATTTCTCGGCTTTTCATCCTGACTGGAAAATGAAAAATCACCCAGTAACTTCACCTGATATAGTGCAACGGGCTAGAAAAATAGCCCTACAGCAAGGACTTCAATACGTTTATACTGGCAACATTCACGATTATGACGGTTCTAGCACCTATTGTACTGAATGTAATACTCGATTAATTGGACGAGACTGGTATGTTTTGAGTGATTGGCGCTTAGATAAGACTGGCCATTGCATGAATTGTGGTACACTCTGTGCTGGATTATTTGAAGCTTTTCCTGGTAGCTGGGGAGCGCGGCGGCAAGTAATTTCAATATAAAGCAATTAAATTGTTTTTTTTTAAATAATAGTAATAAGAAAAATATAAAAATGAAAATTAATTTTGTTCAATATTTAAATGTTGTAGTTTTTGCTCTAGTTCTTAGTGAATTGGTATATGCACAAGATGAATTAAAAAAAACTGAAAAGAGTAAAACTGCAACGGTTAGTGTTAAGGGCATTTGGGATGGTTCTGTTGAATACGGTATTATTGCCACAACGGGTAATACCAATACTCGAAGTGAAAGTGCCAAAGTTTCGGTGAAGTATCAGAATAATTTTTGGCTAAATTCAACTGTGTGGAGTTTTTTAAAAGCATCTGATTCTGGAGTTATTTCAGCCGATCAAACATTAGTTCGAAACAACACTCGATATACTATCAATAATAATGATTATATATATCTTGCTCTAAACTATGAAGCCGATAGATTTTCGGGATTTAATTCTAGAACGTCTGAAGTTGTGGGTTATGGTTTTTCAATTATTAAGAAAAACAATATTGATTGGAATGTCGAATTGGGCATAGGGGCTCGGCAATCTAGTCGTACTGATGGTAAAAAGCAAGATAACTCAATTTATAGCGCTGGAACAAATGCATTTTGGAAAATAAATGACAACAGTCAGATATCTGAAGTTTTGTTTATGGAAAAAGGTAATGATAATACTTATATTGAATCATCAAGCACTATAAAGTTAAAAATTAATGGTTCTTTATCACTAAACTTAAATTTAAAAATTAAAAATAATTCTAATGTACCTGACCGTGTTAAGCGAACTGATACTCAAACAACAGTTAATATAGTATATGATTTTTAACCAAAATTTAATGGGAGTAATTAATGTCTGATATTAATATCGGAATTCTAACGATATCTGATCGAGCAAGTCGAGGTGAGTATGAAGATCTTGGTGGTCCGGCAATGCATAAATGGTTATCTGATAATATCAGCTCAAATTGGAATGCCGTGAGCAGAATAATTCCCGATGAACAACCCCAAATAGAACACGAACTGGTACAGCTTAGTGATATTGATAATTGCTGTTTAATCATAACAACGGGGGGCACTGGACCGGCATTACGTGATGTGACACCAGAAGCGACTGAAGCCGTATGTGATAAAGTAATGCCTGGGTTTGGTGAGTTAATGAGAGCGGAATCTTTAAAAATTGTACCAACTGCAATATTGTCGAGACAAATTGCGGGTATTCGGGGGCGCACATTAATCGTTAATTTACCAGGGAAACCATCAGCAATCGCCGATTGTTTAAATGCTGTTTTTCCAGCAATACCGGTTTGTTTACGGCTATTAGAGTGGCCAACAATTGAACGTCGGATGCCGTCGTCTACCAAGGTATCATTTAATCTATAATGACTAATATAGATGCTGATAATCAATTGAAGCTTGATACAGTACGGTCAGCCGTAGAATCTGGAGCGGAATGTTTTACGGCAGCTAATTTGTTTTTCGGGCACGGTACTGCGAGTGCCATTGATGAGGCTGCGTACCTTGTTAGTTTCGCGCTTGGTTGTTCACCAATAATTCCAGAATGCGAAATAGATGCAGTATTAACTGAATCGCAACGCGCTAAAATTGTCACATTATTTGAATCTCGAATTAAGGATAAAATACCTGCCTCCTATATTACCAACGAGGCTTGGTTTGCAGGGTATCAGTTTTATGTTGATGAACGAGTATTAGTACCTCGTTCACCTATAGCAGAATTAATTGATGATAATTTTAAACCTTGGGTGAGATGGGAAAATAAAAATAAAACGGTACTTGATCTTTGCACTGGAAGCGGTTGTATAGCAATAGCGACAGCATTAGCATTACCCGAGGTTAATGTTCACGCGAGTGATATTTCAAGTGATGCATTACAAGTTGCAAAAATTAACATCGATAATTATGAACTGTTTAATCGAGTAACGTTAATTCAATCTGATATTTTTGCTCAAGTAGAACCATTTCAATATGATGTAATAATAAGCAATCCGCCTTATGTTGATGCTGAAGATATGTCTAGTCTTGAAGATGAATTTTTAGCGGAGCCAAGTTTAGGACTAGAAGCAGGAGATATTGGTTTGGATATCGTCATTCCAATGTTATCGTCTGCAGGGCAATATTTAAAGGATTCTGGGATTATTATTATTGAAGTTGGTAATAGCGCTTCTGCATTACAGAAATTATTTCCACAAGTGCCATTTACCTGGTTGGAATTTGAGTATGGTGGTGAAGGAGTTTTTTTACTTGATGCTAGCCAAGTAAGAAAATACCATCAATTATTCAGTGAAAAATGTTAAGCTAGAAGTCAATTTTATAATAATTTTAATAAGAGTAATCCATGAAACGACCTAATACATTAGATGCATATATTTACCTGGTACAATCCGCTCTCGATGACGTTATCGATTTAAAAATGTCAGCAGAATATGATATGGAAGATATGGGCGAGGTCGTTAGTTTTGTTGGTGATTTAGAGCGTGAAGTTAATAAGTTACTGTCTGAATTAAAATCAGGTAGTTATGAATTTGCTGATGAAGACTTATCATTAATGTCGATTGTTAATGCTCAAAATAAATTAATGTTACCGTTTAAATCTTTATTTAGACTCATCAATGATACCCATCGAAGGGGTCTAGAAAAAATTTAATTAGAACTTAATCTAAACTGTTTCGACAATTTTATTATGGCTAAGTGTGCTGGCTAACTCAAAAAGTGGTTTGGGCTGGCTCAGACTATAACCTTGAACATAGTCGATGCCTATTTTTTTCAATAATTCATAAATGTGATCATTTTCAACAAATTCTGCGATTGTTTGAATTCCCATGACGTGTCCTATTTGGTTAATCGATTCAACAAAAGCTAAATCTATAGGATCGTCAAGAATATCACGAATAAATCCGCCATCAATTTTGAGATAATCAACAGGTAAATTTTTGAGGTAGGCGAATGAACTTAAGCCACTACCAAAATCATCTAATGCAAATTTACAACCAATATTTTTAAGTGACGATATAAAATCCATTGCACGTGAGAGATTTATTATTGCGCTTGTTTCTGTAATTTCAAAGCATAGCTGTGTTGGGTTTATGTTGTTGGCTTTTATCTCTGAGGTTATAAATTTAAGAAAGCTATCGTCACTTAGAGATTGCGCCGAAATATTGATTGCAATAAGTCCATATTGTTGAGCATTGACGGTTTTAAAATAGAGTAAGGTGTTTGATACAACCCAACGATCTATTGTGTTCATTAAATCGTAACGCTCTGCAGCTGGAATAAATGCCATCGGGGGTACTATTTTCCCTTCGTCATTTATCATGCGAATCAATATTTCTATATGAATGGAGGTATCTTTAGAGTGAAGTGGTTCTATAGTTTGAAAATAAAGCGTAAATTTATTATTTTCTAAAGCATGGTTTATTTTATGAACCCATTGCATTTCACCCTGGCGTTTAATTAAGGTATCATCGTTATACTCGTAAACATGAAACCGGTTTCTACCTTCATCTTTTGCTACATAACAGGAAGTATCAGCGGCACTTAAAACATTATATAAATTACCGCTGTGTTTATTTATTCGTACAATGCCAACACTAAGGCCAATATTAAATGATTTGTCATCCCATACAAATCGAATGTCGTTGATGGCTTTTCGAGTTGTATTAATTATGATTTTTGCTTTATCAAGATTGCAGTTTTTTAATAAAATACCAAACTCATCGCCGCCCAACCTAGCAATTAAATCGCTTTCTCTAATTTGTCCACGTAGTGTAACAGCGATTAATTTTAATAACTCATCGCCAGCAATATGTCCGCAGGTATCATTTACAACTTTAAACTGATCTAAATCTAAATAACATAAGATATGTTGTTTATCTTCTTTAGATGAGTCATTAATGGCTTGTTCTAAGCGTTTTTCAAATTCACGGCGATTGAACAAGCTGGTTAAGGAATCGTGAGATGCTTGATAACTTAATTGGTTTGAAAGTGCTCGCATCTCTGTTACATCACGAAATACTAATACCGAACCACTAATACGGTTATTGATATCAAAAATAGGTGACGCGGTGTATTCAATTGCAAATTCATTTCCGTCATCACGCATTAATAAACTATGTGAGTTTGACAGAATGACTTCAGCATTTTTTAAAGATAAGAGTACTGGGTTCTCAATTTGTCTAAGATCGCTGTCTCGAATAAATTGGCAAACATTTTGAATGGGTTCGTCTTTAGCCTTTAAAAAATTCCAACCGGTTAATTTCTCAGCGACACTGTTTAATGATTCTATATTGCCATTTAAATCGGTGGTGATGACGCCATCACCAATTGAATGGAGAGTTACTATAGCGCGTTCTTTTTCTTTATTTAAACTTGTTTCAGATATAATTGTTCGACGAATGAGTAATATAGCAACTAGTAATACGATAATAAAAATTGATAGCGCGAGATAGAGAATTTTTTTTCGAGTAGTATTAAATCCTTGTTTCGCTTCGTTTACAAATTTTTCATCTGAACGTTCTTGTATTTTTTGCAATTGAGTTAAAATATTAAAAACTTCATTTTGTTTTGGTATTGCCTGGTATAACAATAAATCGTGTGCAACCTGATAATTTTCTGATGTTGCATAATCTGTGATCTGTCTCTGGAGTGGTACAACCTCATTAATTGTAAAGTTACCTTGTTTGTCTAATAATTCTAACTCTTGTTTAGAAAGTTTCATACTCATGAGTTGACGACGTGCATCGACAAATAGACCGGCATGTTTATTAAATTCCATAAACGCATCATCGCGGGTAAACGGTTCGGTCTCAATAACCATGCGCATCAATGCTACGGTTCTATCACGTGCTGCAGTGCGCATTTTGTTCACAAGCTGTGTTTTTGTATTATTATCATTGACGATAACGTCAATATTATCAATATCTTGTTGGATACGATTAAGTGAAATGGTGGTCAAAAGGGCCATTAAGATAATAATTAACGTAAATGCCAGGCTATGAGTTGTTATTGTTTTGTTAATTTGTAAGCCCAATTTTGTTAAACCTTTGTTGTAATTCGTGTATACACACTTTAAAATCAATGACTTGTTATAGTGTTAGGAAGTTGAAATAACTTATCCACCATCCGAGTATCATCCGTGTAATAACCTAGAAATATCTAGTATTATAGTGTATCTACCTAGAGCGTTTGGTCCTAGGTGAATATTGGAATTAATCGAGGTTTTTAACAAAAAACATCACTGGACTAGCTGTTTGGTCACGTAATAACCACTAAAGAAACAATAAATTATGTCAGGAAATTCAATTGGTAAATTATTTACCGTTACAAGTTTTGGTGAAAGCCACGGTCTCGCCATTGGATGTATTATCGATGGCTGCCCACCCGGGCTTGAGTTAACTGAGGCGGATCTTCAAAATGATCTTGAACGTCGTCGTCCAGGCAAAACTCGGCATACAACTCAACGTCGAGAACCTGATGCAGTTAAAATACTATCGGGTATTTTTGAAGGAGTAACAACCGGTGCACCGATTGCGTTAATGATTGATAATGTTGATCAACGTTCAAAAGATTACTCTGAAATTGCAAACACCTTTCGCCCGGGTCATGCTGACTACAGCTACCAACAAAAATTTGGGATACGCGACTATCGTGGTGGTGGACGCTCGTCGGCTCGAGAAACTGCGATGCGAGTTGCTGCAGGAGCGGTCGCAAAGAAATATTTGTTTGACCGATACAATATTACTATCAACGGCTATATGGCCCAATTAGGCCCAATTTCATATGAAAATTTTGATTGGGAACAAGTCGAAAAAAATGCCTTTTTCTTTCCTGATGAAAGTAAAATTGAAGAACTTGAACGTTATATGGATGCATTAAGAAAAGAAGGTAACTCTATCGGCGCACGCATTAATGTTGTCGCTAAGGGCGTACCACCTGGTCTTGGTGAACCCATATTTGATCGACTTGATGCAGAGATAGCGCATTCAATGATGTGCATCAACGCTGTTAAAGGTGTTGAAATTGGTGCAGGATTTGATTGTGTGACGCAAAAAGGCACTGAACATCGTGATGAAATTACTCCAGATGGTTTTTTGAGCAATCATGCCGGTGGTGTACTTGGTGGTATTTCATCTGGACAGGATATTATTGTGAGTATTGCATTAAAGCCAACTTCGAGCCTTCGATTGCCTGGGCGCAGTATTAACAAACAAGGTGAACCTATTGAAGTTATCACCAAAGGTCGTCATGATCCCTGTGTGGGCATACGTGCAACACCAATAGCGGAAGCAATGTTGGCGATAACACTATTAGATCATATGTTACGCCACCGTGGTCAGAATATGGATGTCACATCCGAAACTCCAATTGTACCTGCTGGAAAATCGTAATAAATAATCAGTGAACAAGTCAACAACTGCAGTACCTTATTGGAGGTTATCCGGCTTTTATTTATTTTATTTTGCTAGTCTGGGTGCAATGTTGCCCTATTGGAGTGCCTATTTATTTTCACTAGGTTTGGATGCACGCTCTATTGGTGAATTAGTTGCTATTTTGATGGCAACCAAAATTATATCGCCTAATGTCTGGGGTTGGATTGCAGATCACACCGGTAAACGCATGGCTATTGTGCGGTTTGGTTCATTATGTGCAGTACTTACATTTGCGGGTATTTTATTTGTAAGCTCGTATTGGTGGATTGCATTTGTCATGCTGATCTATAGTTTTTTTTGGAACGCTACTTTACCGCAGTTTGAAGCAACGACATTCTCTCATTTAGGTTCAAAGGTTAATCAATATAGTAGTATTCGGTTATGGGGTAGCGTTGGATTCATCATCGCTGTTTGGATCTTGGGTTTGTCAATTGAACATTGGGGAGTGTCAATTGTTCCTTATTCACTGCTGGTATTATTTATTAGTATTTGGCTTATGAGTTTGGTCGTACCAGAGTCAGCAGCCGGCCATTTAACTTTGGATCATGAGCCTTTAGCGGCTATTTTAAAACGACCTGCAGTAGTTGGGTTGTTATTAAGTTGTTTTTTAATGCAGGCAAGTCATGGTGCTTATTACGTGTTTTATACACCGTATATGTCTGATCATGGTTACAGCATGACGAGTATTGGTAGTTTGTGGGCGCTAGGCGTTGGTGCAGAAGTATTAGTCTTTATGTTAATGAATCGCTTATTGCATAAATTTAGTTTACGAAATTTAATTTTGTTTAGTTTAATGGTTGCCGTTATACGTTGGGCACTATTGGCCTTTTTTGTTGAACAGGTCTATATAATTATTCTAGTACAATTGTTTCATGCGGCAACCTTTGGGGTTTTTCATGCTGCTGCAATTCATTTAATTCATATTTATTTTCCGGGGCGACATCAGGGTAAAGGTCAAGCTTTATATAGTAGCATCAGTTATGGTGCCGGTGGTGCGCTCGGAAGCTATGTCAGCGGTGTTAGTTGGGATAGTATTGGTAGTGATTATACATTTTTAATTGCATCAATAATGGCATTATTAGGGTTAGTTATTTCGTTTTTATATGTTAGAGATAAAACTGAGACATGAAAATGAATTTCATTTTTGAGAGTAGTTTATTTTGTAGTAATGATAGGATTTAAATAACAATGAGTGAAAACAAAAGAGTAGGATTTGTAAGTTTGGGATGTCCAAAAGCCTTGGTTGATTCTGAACAAATCATCACACAATTACGGGCTGAAGGTTATGTTATTAGTCCAAGTTATAATGATGCTGATCTTGTTGTCATTAATACTTGTGGTTTTATCGATGCGGCTGTTGAAGAGTCAATTGAGACTATCGGCGAAGCACTTGCTGAAAATGGTAAAGTTATAGTGACCGGTTGCCTTGGTGCTAAAGGCAGTATTGTTAAAGATAAATTCCCTCAAGTTTTAGCTGTCACCGGACCACATGCAAAAGACGAAGTGATGCAGGCCGTCCACCAACACTTACCAATGACTAATGATCCATTTATCAGTTTAATTCCACCACAAGGAATTAAACTAACACCAAATCATTACGCCTATTTAAAAATCTCTGAAGGTTGTAATCACCGATGTAGCTTTTGTATTATTCCATCATTGCGAGGTGATTTAGTTAGTCGGCCGATTTCTGATGTATTGACTGAAGCAGAAAATTTAGCGAAAGCCGGGGTAAAAGAGTTATTGGTTATTTCACAAGACACTAGTGCCTACGGCGTGGATGTGAAATACAAAGCTGATTTTTGGAAAGGCCAACCATTAAAAACCTCGATGCAAGAATTGGTTCAAGCTTTAGCACAGTTTGGCATCTGGGTGCGACTACATTATGTTTATCCTTATCCTCATGTTGATAATGTTATTCCATTAATGGCTGAAGGCAAGTTGTTACCTTATTTGGATATTCCATTTCAACACGCTAGCCCACGAATTTTAAAAGCCATGAAGCGACCGGCTAGCAGTGAGAATACCTTAGAACGAATTTCAAAGTGGCGCTCTATTTGCCCTGAGATTAATTTACGAAGCACTTTCATTGTTGGATTTCCTGGTGAAACGGATACTGACTTCGAACAATTATTGGACTTTTTACAAATAGCACAACTTGATCGAGTGGGTTGCTTCACTTATTCGGCTGTTGATGGTGCTAAGGCAAATGAACTCGACGGTGCTGTGCCAGAGGAACTCAAAAAAGAACGTTTGGAGCGGTTTATGACTCTACAAGCCGAAATAAGCAGCGCTAAATTACAACTGAAAATTGGTAGCACTCAAACGGTTATTGTTGATCAAGTTACTAGTGATGAAATAATTGCACGTAGTGTTGCCGATGCGCCTGAAATTGATGGACAGGTGTATATTGAAAATACGTCACGCACTAGTGACTCGACGCAATCAGATGTACGTCCAGGGGATTTCCTGACGGTCAAAATTACACAAGCTGATGAACACGATTTAATTGCAAAGATACTATAAATAGAACTTTGATTATTGTCGTTATTCTTCTTCTGTTTTTTTACTAAATCGCTCTTGAAGGAATTTCAATGTTGAAATATCCAATTCTTGAGATTGAGTAGGGTCATTCGCCAAGCTTTCATCAACAATTAATTCGATTGTGGTGAATCGATCGCCGGTTGATTTATCGAGGCGATAGCGAACACAGACCAGCTTATTGCCATAAAGTTTAACGTATCTTTTTGTCCCATTGACACCGGGACTTAGTGTTTTAATAACTTCCATAATGTTAAGTGTACCGCAAAGAAAAACTGAAAACGAACTCTTTTAACAGCTTGTTTACGGAATGAGCTGATTTTGTAAGATTTTATGCATTGCTGTCGCCGCATTGGATAATGTTCGCTTCGAATGCCATACAATACCGAGTTGGCGCGCTATATTTAGCCCTTTGACATTGATGGTTTTTATGTCATTAGTGAGCATTTTAGTAGGTAAAATACTCCATCCTAAGCCAACACTGACCAGCATATTAATGGTTTCTAAGTAATTAGTGGTTAGGCTGACTTTTAGCTGTATTTGTTGCTTGCTCATGGTGTGTTCGATTATTTCACGGGTAAACGTGCCCAATGCGGGTAATACCGCTTTGTATTGTGCCAATTGCTTGAGGGATACAGACTTTAATTTAACCAATGGATGTTCAGTATTGACTATCACCGAGAGTGGATCATGCCATATTAGTTTAGTGTGAATATCTTTTATTGTTGTTAGAGGTAAAGTGACCAAGGCCATTTCCAGATTGCCTTGTACAATTTCACGACAGGCGGCTTCAGAGTCCATGAATTGTAAATCTAAATCCACATTGGGATAATTACTGGTAAACTGATTTAACGCCGGCTGGAATCGATGCAAGCCGATATGATGGCTAGTAGCGATGGATAGTGTGCCGGAAATATCAGTGGATAAATTGCTAACCACGCGTTTACAATCGTCAATATCCAAAATCAGTTGGTGTGCCCGAGGCAATAGCGCTTTTCCAGCTTCAGTTAGTGAGATTTTACGATTAATACGATCAAATAACCGCGCATTCAATTCATATTCTAAACCCGCAATGCGCTTACTAATTGCCGGTTGAGTTAAAAACAGCTTTTCAGAGGCTAATGAAAACGAGCCATGTTTTTCAACAGCTACAAAGGCTTGAAGACTTGCAATATCCATAAATTAACTCGCTTTATCTATTTTATATAACTTATATTCATATAATACATGAAAATTATGAATTTGAGTAATGCTTGATTTGAGATTATTATTAGCTCCAATAGTAACGAGGACACGTAAATGACAGCTAAAACTTTATATGACAAATTGTGGGAACATCACGTAGTGCGTGATAACGGCGATGATACAGCGTTAATTTATATCGACCGTCATTTAGTGCATGAAGTGACTTCGCCTCAAGCTTTTGAGGGACTGAGAATAGCGGGGCGTCCGGTGTGGCGAAAAGAATCCAATCTTGCAACACCAGATCATAATGTACCAACAACGGAACGTGAAAAAGGCATCCAAGACCCGGTATCACGCCTTCAGGTTGAAACCTTGGATAAAAATTGCAGTGATTTTTCGATCACCGAATTTACCATGAATGACCCACGACAAGGTATCGTACACGTGATTGGTCCTGAACAAGGTGCAACCTTGCCTGGTATGACCATCGTGTGTGGTGACTCTCATACCTCGACTCATGGAGCTTTGGGGGCACTAGCCTTCGGTATCGGAACTTCTGAAGTGGAACATGTACTGGCAACGCAGTGTTTGGTTTTAAAAAAATCCAAATCAATGTTGGTTAAAGTCAACGGCACAGCAAATGATTTTGTCACGGGAAAAGATCTTATTCTTGCGATTATTGGCAAAATTGGAACGGCTGGCGGCACGGGGTATGCCATTGAATTTGCCGGTGATGCGATAACAGCATTATCAATTGAAGGGCGCATGAGTTTATGCAATATGGCAATTGAAGCGGGTGCCGGTGCCGGTATGGTCGCGGTGGATCAAAAGACCATCGATTACGTTAAAGGCCGACCCTATTCACCAACGACTAGCTGGCAACAAGCTGTATCTCATTGGAACACGCTACACAGTGATAGTGGCGCAAAATTTGATAAAGTCGTCGAGCTTGATGCACAAGATATACAGCCCCAAGTGACTTGGGGAACATCGCCTGAAATGGTGGTTGATATCAATGCCGTGGTGCCGGATCCAAAACAGGAACCCGATGCTACTAAAAGTGAAGGAATGCAAAAAGCCTTGGACTATATGGACTTAACAGCAAATACGCCGATCAATGAAATAATGTTGGATAAAATATTTATTGGTTCATGTACTAATGCTCGAATTGAAGATTTACGTGCTGCCGCGGCAATCGCAGAAGGCCGTCACGTGGCGACTAATATTAAGCTTGCGATGGTGGTTCCAGGCAGTGGTCTTGTTAAAAAACAGGCCGAAGCAGAAGGACTCGATAAGATATTTATCGATGCAGGTTTTGAATGGCGCGATCCGGGCTGTTCAATGTGTTTAGCGATGAATGCTGATAAGTTAGAACAAGGTGAGCGCTGTGCATCTACTTCAAATCGAAATTTTGAAGGTCGACAGGGTAAAGGTGGTCGAACGCATTTGGTGAGTCCATCAATGGCCGCAGCCGCTGCTGTAACTGGACATTTCGTTAATGTTCAAGATCTATAAATTAACAGAGATAATTTGAAATGGATAAATTTATACAATTTAACGGAGTTGTTGCACCGATGGATCGTGCCAATGTCGATACTGATGCAATTATTCCAAAGCAATTTCTTAAATCAATTAAACGCAGTGGTTTTGGCCCTAATTTATTTGATGAATGGCGTTACCTGGATATCGGTGAACCCGATTCAGATAACAGTAATCGACCATTGAATAAAAATTTCGTGTTAAATCAGACACGCTATAATAATGCACAAATCTTGATTGCTCGAGATAATTTCGGTTGCGGCTCAAGTCGAGAACATGCGCCGTGGGCTTTATTGGATTATGGTTTTAAAGTTATAATCGCACCGAGTTACGCTGACATATTTTTTAATAATTGTTTTAAAAATGGCATTTTACCCATTGTGTTAGATAATAATATTATTGACACATTATTCGATGATGTTAATAACAATACTGGCTTAACTTTATCGGTAGATTTAACTGCTCAGACTTTAATAAGTTCGGCCAATGAAACAGTTATTACATTTGAAGTTGATGCGTTCCGCAAAAAACGCCTGCTTGAAGGACTTGATGATATTGCTTTAACATTACAATATACTGATGAAATAAAACAATATGAACAGAAACAACAAAATATAACACCCTGGATATTTTAAAATAAATATAATTATAGTAAATAAAAGTAAAGGATTTTAAATGAGTAAAAAAATATTATTATTACCGGGGGATGGCATTGGTCATGAAATTGTAGCAGAAGCTGAAAAAGTGTTGCGCTGTCTTCATAAAGAATATGCGTTAAATATTGAATTAGAATCTGCCTTAGTTGGTGGTAGTGCTTATGATGAATATGGCTCACCGCTACCAGAGCAAACTTTGACATTAGCAAAACAAGCTGATGCATTATTATTGGGTGCAGTCGGTGGTTATAAATGGGAAAATCTGGAAATAGCAGTACGACCTGAAAAAGGCTTGCTTGGATTACGCTCCGAACTGGATTTATTTGCTAACTTAAGACCGGCTATTCTATATCCGCAGCTAGCCAGTGCATCAACACTGAAGGATGAGGTTGTTTCTGGCCTGGATATCATGATTGTGCGTGAGCTAACCGGAGGCATTTATTTTGGCGAACCACGCGGTATTCGGACACTTGAAAATGGTGAACGTCAAGGGTTTAATACCTTAATATATAAAGAAAGCGAAATTACGCGTATTGGAAAAGTAGCTTTTGACATTGCTGGTAAGCGAAATAAACGACTGTGTTCAGTCGATAAAGCAAATGTTTTAGAGTGCACTGAACTGTGGCGTGAAGTTATAACAACATTAGGTAAAGACTACTCAGACATCGAACTTAGTCATATGTATGTCGATAATGCTGCAATGCAATTAGTACGTGAACCAAAACAATTTGATGTAATGGTAACAACCAATATGTTTGGCGATATTTTATCAGACACGGCAGCAATGTTGACAGGTTCTATTGGAATGTTACCGTCTGCGTCATTAGACATAAACAGTAAAGGCATGTATGAACCTATTCATGGTTCAGCACCGGACATTGCGGGTAAAAATATTGCTAATCCATTGGCAACTATTTTATCTGTTGCAATGATGCTGCGTTATACACTTGATGAAACGGCAATGGCCGATAAAATTGAAACTGCTGTGAAATTAGTTCTGGATAATGGCTTGCGCACTAAAGATATTTTTACAAAAGGAAGTAACAAGGTAAGCACTTCTGAAATGGGCAATGCAGTAGTCGCGGCATTAGTTTGATTTTTTATAAAAAAGTAAAATTAAATTTTTAAAAGGAATGTAGTAATGAAAAGGGTAGGTTTTGTAGGTTGGCGTGGCATGGTTGGATCAGTCTTGATGCAACGAATGATCGACGAAAAAGATTTTGATATAATTGAGCCCGTGTTTTTTAGCACTTCCCAAGTAGGCTTAAATGGTCCTGATGTTAGTAATAATGTAGCCACTTTAAAAGATGCAAATGATATTAATGCGCTTTCTGAAATGGATATTATTATTTCATGCCAAGGTGGCGATTACACGCAAGTGATGTACTACAAACTACGTGAATCAGGTTGGGATGGCTTCTGGATTGATGCTGCGTCAACGCTACGTATGGCCGAGGAGAGCGTCATTGTACTCGATCCGGTTAACTTGACTGTTATTGAAAATGCGCTCTCTGACGGCATTAAAACTTTTGTAGGAGGCAATTGCACGGTAAGCTTGATGTTAATGGCGATGGGCGGATTATTTAAAAGTGATTTAGTTGAATGGGTAACGCCGATGACATACCAGGCCGCATCGGGTGGTGGTGCTCAGCATATGCGTGAACTTTTAAATCAGATGGGTGCGGTACGTGATTCTGTAAAAAATTTATTAGACGATCCAGCCAGTGCAATATTAGAAATTGATAAATCAGTATCCGAATTTATCCGTAGTGAAGAATATCCTAAAGATAAATTTGGTGTGCCACTTGCCGGTAGTTTAATACCCTATATTGACAGTCAACTCGACAGTGGCCAAAGTCGAGAAGAATGGAAAGCTCAAGCCGAGACTAATAAAATTTTAGGCTTAAGTGCTACACCGATCCCTATCGATGGATTGTGTGTGCGAGTTGGCGCAATGCGTTGTCATTCACAAGCATTAACAATTAAATTAAAAAAACAGGTTGCGATATCAGATATTCATGAGATCTTAGCGGCTTCGAATGACTGGGTTAAGGTTATTCCTGATGATCGGGAAATGACGATGCAAGAACTGACTCCAGCAAATGTGACAGGCACCTTAAATGTCCCAATTGGTCGAATTCGACAACTATCAATGGGGCCAGAATATATTTCGGCTTTCACTGTTGGTGATCAATTATTGTGGGGGGCTGCTGAACCATTGCGACGCATGCTGAGAATTATCTTAGCCAGTTAATCGTTGTTTTTTTAAACAAGTAGCCAATATTAATGTCTGTAAAGACAGGTATTGGAGACTTTAGTTGCTAATTGTGAACAATTACCTTGCTAATATCGGTAAAAAGTCATGTTATTGCATTCGCAATATAGCTAACTACTATAATAATTAATTTGATGTTACAAATTCAGGTTATTTACAGTTTTTTGTTGTGCTGCCGACAAATAGTAATGAAAAATGGCTTATACTCGATTATTTGGGTTAATTAGATTAAGTTTTGTAATATTTCTTTTATAAGCTATAGTTACGGTACAATTGTAATGATAATTCGAGCTTTTGTAGTTCAAGTATATGAGTCTATGAGAAAAAATATGATTTTTGACTGTAAGTCAATAAAGACCAATCCGTTCACAGTTCTGTGGGGGAAAGAAATGTTTCATAAAACCACAAAGATTTTATGTTTATTGTTGATCACATTAATACCAATTAATGTGCATGCTTTGGGATTTGGGAAAATTAAAACTAATTCGGCATTAAATGAAATAATGGATGCCGAGATCCCATTATTATCTGCAACAAAAGCAGATATTGGTAGCCTGGAAATTAAACTTGCAACACCTGAGGTGTTTCAACGTTTTGGTACCGAACGTCCAAATCTTCTAACGTTACTTAAATTTGAAGTTAAACAACGAAGTGGCTTATCTTTTATTAAGATAACGTCAAAACGCGTCATACGAGAACCATTTTTAGACTTCTGGATAGAAATGAACTCTAAAAATGAGCGTATTATAAAGAACTTTGTAGTACTTCTTGATCCTCCTCATTTAAAACAACCTAATGCAGTTAGTGTTGTTGAAACACCTGTAGCTGCAGCGGTAGAACCAGAACCCATTATTGATGAAGCCGTCAGTGAACCTCAAGCTTCGCCGTTTACTGATCCTGAACCGTCTATATTAGACGAGCCACAAATTTCTGATAGTGCGCCTAAAGAAGCATTATTCCCCGAAGATACAGCGACCGCAGAGACGGAACTCGAACCAATAGCTGAAGCTGATCTAGAACCACTTCAAGCACAAGATTTGATAGAAGAACCACTCGATCCAGCTATTGCTGATACTGAAGCACAACTTGCTGTAACCGATGAACCAGCAGAATTAGAGCCGATTGACGCTGAAAGTTCATTAGATCCAATTACAGAAATTGAGCCCGAAGATGCAATAACGGATGATGTGGTTTTAGAAGACATTCCTGATGAGACCCAAGCTGACTCATTTGCGAGTGACGATGGTTTGTTTCCACGAATTCCTCTTGATGACTTTCAAGAACCAACCGAAGATCAGTTTGATTCAGAAGCGACAATTGCCGAACAAACAATTGATTCTGAGGCTACTGACACTGTCGATGACGCGATGGAGCCTGGAGAAAATGAATCTCTAGTCGCTGATGTCGAAGCTGAAGCACCAGTTGGTGATTTAGATTACGGTATTACTAAAAAGAACGACAATTTATGGCAAATTTCTGAAAAATTACGTGCCGGTAATTCTTCCGTCACTGTTTATCAGATAATGATGGCATTATTGCAAAGTAATCCAGATGCCTTTATTGATAATAATGTTCATCGTTTAAAAATTGGTCATGTGTTACGGATTGAAGACCAAGGCTTGTTAACACAAATGACGCGCACTCAAGCCGCTCAGATGTATCAAGATCAAACCGAACAATGGCAAAGCTTTAGACAGGATATCGCTTCCAATGTTGAAACACAGGCTGTCGATACCTCCGATGTCTCATTTACGGATACTGAATCAGTAGTAGAAGAACCTGAAGCGAGTGAATTAACTTTAATTACGACTGAAAGCTCTGATCCAGAAGAGTCAACCGGTCTTGATGATTCTACCAATGCTCAAACGTTATCCGATTTGGCCATTTTACGTGATGATCTAAAACGAGCCATCTCTGAAGCCAGTACCTCGGCTTCAACCAACCCTGAGCTGAGTAAGAAATTACTTGATTTGGAAGATGAAATAAATTCAATGCAACGCATGTTGACGGTTGAAGATGACGAATTAGCAGCCTTACAACAGCAATTGCATGAAATTAATGAACGTAATGCAGCGGCAGCTGACGAGGTTGCCGAAGAACAACCTGTGATTGAAGAAGCGCAGTTAGCCCAGTCAAACCCTGAAGATGTGGGTGAACCTGAAGAAATTAGCCAAGAGCAAATTTTGGAAGAAACAGAAATAACCGATGACACTGAACAAGAAACATTAGCAGATCAAACCCAGGAGCAAGAAGTTGCAGCACCTGAAGAACAACCAACACCGGTTGATGACACTGAAAGTACTGGCATGGTGGCGAGTATAATGGGTGTTATTTCGGGACTGTTGGCTGCACTGTTTGGTAATATTATTTATATTGGTGGTGGAATAGCGGCCTTAATATTAATTGGCTTAGCGGTTGTTATGATTAAACGCAGAAATGCAAATCAAGACGGCTCGAATGAGAGTATTTTATTGGGTAGTGAAGAGAACGATCAGACTATTTCAAGTTTTACGGCATCTGCAGAAGTTTCCGCAGGACCTGAATCAGCTGGAGTTGATAGTACCAGTTCAGAAGAATCTTCTTTCTTGAGTGACTTTGCAATTAGCGGCATGAATGCCATCGAAGAAGATAATGAAGTCGATCCATTGACTGAAGCGGATGTGTTTATGGCCTATGGACGTTATGAAGCCGCTGAAGAACGGCTCCAAGATGCCATTAAGTCTGATCCTAATCGAAGTGAATTAAAGCTAAAATTAATTGAACTCTATTATACAACCAAGAACAAAGAGGCTTTTGAATCGACATCAGAAGAGTTTTATGCATCTCTAGGCGGTAATGCAGGTGCTGACCCTATGTGGGAAAAAGTATTATCAATGGGTGCAGAAATAGCGCCTGACAACCCAATATTCAGTGGTGGAACCCCACCAGAAGATGGCATGAACGTTAGTAGTGCATCAATGAGTAAAAGTGATGTGATGGATATTGGCTTGGATACTGGTGTTTTTGATTCAGTGGATCTATCTGCATCGAATACTGAAGAAACGGACGTAACACCGGATACAACTGGTGATTACAATTTCGATTTAGGTATCGATACTACTGGTGATTTAAATAAAGATATTGAGAAAGAAGAATCTTCTGGCTTGGAGTTTGACTTAAATCTAGACACCAAAGACGATCTTGGTGCCAGTGATAATTCTTTAGATTTTAACCTTGATTCAAGCGAACCAACTGAAGAAATGAACGCGGCGGGTTCTGGCAGCATGGAATTTGATATAGGTTCTAGTCTCGATCTCGATGCTTCTGCTTCTCTTGATACTAATATTGAATCGGACAGTGAGTTAATGGATTTAGGGCTAGACGATAGTGCGAGTCTTAATGATTCAACAACTGAAATTGATGCTTCTGGTTTAGATTTTGATCTTCCTGGAGATAGTGATTTAAGTTTGGATGCTGAAGAAGAGTTAGAGCTGAGTTCTGGAATGGATGAAGTTGGCACAAAATTAGATCTTGCTAAAGCTTATATCGATATGGGTGATTCAAATGGTGCTCGTAGTATTTTAGATGAAGTTATTGATGAGGGTAATGACTCTCAAAAACAAGAAGCACAGGAATTAATTCATCAGATAGTATAATCTTTTTTATTAACGTTTAAATTGTAAACATAAATTTATTCGGTTGGGAATAGTCCATGCATCCGGTAATCCGGATAAGTATTTTTCTTATATTCACTTACTTTATAGTTCAAAATAAACCCGGTCAACTTATATTGGCCGGGTTTATTTTATTTGGCGCTAGCTTATTTCAGACTAAATACAATTTAGCTTTAATGTGGAAGATGGTTTGGCGATTAAAGTGGTTTTATATTTCAATATTTATATTATTTTATTTCTCTTCTCCAAATAATATTCCAGGAGTGTCGGAATTTTACGGAGTTTATGTCGCATTAATTAAAATTACAGCATTAATGCTAATTGTTATCGCAGTTATTATTTTTATTATCTCGATTCCTAGGCCAGAATTAATAGTAGCATTAATTTATTTATCCAGACCCTTAGGTATTGTTGGCTTTTCTTCTGATAGATTTGCCGTTCGATTATTTTTAATAATTGAATTTGCAGAAACTATTCCTGAAATTATTACTAATACTAACGTAACCCAAGAAACGTCTAAAATTAAAAAAATAGTGTTCTCTTTGAGTTCTATCGTGAATGAAATTTATGACTTAGCTGAAAACAGTGAATGCAAAAAAATACAGTACGATAATATAAAATTACCACGATATTATCAATGGAGCTACTTAATATTCACTGTAGGTTTATTTTATATTAGTGATATTATATTCACTCAATTAGTTACATCAATGGTTTAGTTTAACGATGAGAATTGCATTAGGAGTAGAATACAATGGCAGCTCATATAGTGGCTGGCAACGACAGAAACACAGCCCTTCAATTCAACATCATGTTGAGGCTGCATTATCCTTTGTTGCTAATGCCGATATAACAGTAGTGTGTGCTGGACGGACCGACGCTGGTGTTCATGCTATGGAGCAAGTTGTTCATTTCGACACTGATATTAATCGAGCAACAAAATCGTGGATGTTAGGAGCAAATACCCATTTACCTTTTGATATCAGAATTATCTGGGCGAAACAGAGTGATGAAGAGTTTCATGCACGGTTTTCTGCAACTCAGCGGACTTATCAGTATGTTATTTTAAATAGAGTGGTTCGTCCGGGTTTTTTTTATAAGTTAGTGACTCATGAATATCGACCATTGGATATTGAGTTAATGCAACAAGCTGCAAATTATTTAATTGGTAAACATAACTTTAACTCCTATAGAGCAAAACATTGTCAGTCAAAGACACCTATTCGTACAATGCATAGGATTGAGGTCAGTCGAAATGAAAATTTTATTGTCATTGAGTATACTGCTAATGCCTTTTTACACCACATGGTGCGCAACATATCTGGAGTACTAATAAAGATAGGCTGTGGTGAGAAACCTCCAGAATGGGCAAATGAAATTTTACAATTACAAGACCGGCAACATAAAGGTGTGACCGCCTCACCGGATGGCTTATACTTAAGCTCTGTTCAATATCCAGATAAGTTTGAATTGCCTCAAATTTCAAGTCGTGCCGCTATTTGGTAATTATTATTAGAATATTTCTATGAAAACTCGAGTACGTGTTAAATATTGTGGCATAACCAATGTTGAAAATGCCAAAGTTGCAGCAAGTTTAGCCATCGATGCTATTGGCCTGGTGTTTTATGCCAAAAGCCCACGTTGCGTTGATATTGAGCAAGCATCAAAAATTATAGCTGTTTTACCGCCTTTTATTTCAGTTGTGGGATTATTTGTAAATCCAACGTCAGCCTATGTAGAACAAGTGACATCTCAAGTAGCGTTAAATATGCTGCAATTTCATGGTGATGAACCTGAGTCATTTTGCAATGGTTTTTTATTACCTTACATGAAAGCGGTCAGAATGGCTCCAAATGTAGATGTGTTAACCGAAATTGGAAGGTATAATAGTGCCTCTGGTATTTTGCTTGATAGTTATCACGATAAATATGCCGGTGGTACGGGCGAACAGTTTGATTGGTCTCGAGTTCCCGAGAGCACCAACATGCCTATAATCTTGGCTGGCGGCCTAAATATTGACAATGTTGCGCAAGCCATATTAAAAACGAATCCTTACGCAGTTGACGTGAGTAGCGGTATTGAAGCCAGTAAAGGCATTAAAGATAACGTTAAAATGCAGCGGTTTATGAATGAGGTGAATTTGCTTGGACCAAAATAATTTTGATAAGTTAATTAAAGATTATCAATTACCGGATGACACGGGTCATTTTGGTGATTATGGTGGTATATTTGTGGCTGAAACATTAATGGGGCCACTTGATGAATTAAAGAAAATATACGAACACTATCTTAAAGACCCCGAGTTTTTAAAAGAATTAGACTATGAATTACAACATTATGTTGGACGGCCATCACCACTTTATTTTGCTAAACGTTGGACTGAAATTGTCGGCGGTGCGCAGATATATTTAAAGCGAGAAGACTTAAATCATACTGGTGCTCATAAAGTTAACAATACCATAGGACAAGCTTTACTCGCGAAACGTTTGGGTAAAACTAGAATTATAGCTGAAACGGGTGCAGGTCAACACGGAGTGGCCACCGCAACAGTTGCCACTCGGCTAGGTTTGGAATGCGTCATTTATATGGGCGCTGAAGATATTCGACGTCAAGCGTTGAATGTGTATCGAATGAAATTGCTTGGCGCAAAAGTGGTTTCAGTTGAGTCAGGATCAAAAACACTTAAAGATGCATTAAATGAAGCCATGCGTGACTGGGTTGCGAATGTTGATAATACATTCTATATCATTGGCACAGTTGCCGGGCCACACCCTTATCCTGCAATGGTGCGAGATTTTCAAGCCATTATTGGCCGTGAAGCAAAGTCACAGTTAATGGCGCAAGCCGGGACACTACCAAATGCTTTGGTTGCCTGTATCGGTGGTGGCTCAAATGCGATTGGCTTATTTTATCCTTTCATAAAAGATGCATCGGTTGCACTTTATGGTGTTGAAGCTGCTGGAGAAGGTATTGATACGGGTAAGCATGCTGCTGCACTGTGTGCTGGACGACCCGGTGTATTACACGGCAATCGAACTTACCTTATTGAAGATGATAATGGTCAAATAATTCCGACTCATTCTATTTCAGCTGGTTTGGATTACCCCGGGGTTGGACCAGAACATGCTTGGTTAAAAGATTGTGGTAGAGCTAATTATGTTTCAGTGACCGATAGGGAAGCGTTGCAAGGCTTTCATGATTTAACATTATTTGAAGGTATTATACCTGCATTGGAATCCAGTCATGCTTTGGCCTATACCACTAAGCTTGCGAAAACCATGAAAAAGGAAGAAATCATAATCGTTAATTTATCTGGCCGCGGTGATAAAGATATCCATACCGTAGCTGAATATGAAGGAATTGATTTATGACCGAGTTGAAGCGTCTTGAGTCGTGCTTTTCAAATTTAAAGGAACAGGGTAAAACAGCTTTAGTGCCGTATATTGCGGCAGGTGATCCAACATTAGATTTGACCTTACCCTTAATGCACGCGATGGTAGAAGCCGGTGCTAATATAATCGAACTGGGTGTGCCTTTTTCCGATCCAATGGCGGATGGACCTGTTATTCAGCGGGCAACTGAACGTGCCTTAAAATATGACACCAGTTTAAATGACGTATTCGAGATTGTTCGTACCTTTCGCCAAACTGATAACGATACCCCTATAATATTAATGGGATATTTGAATCCTATCGAAGTAATGGGCTATGAGAAATTTGTCACCGATGCAACTGACGCTGGTGTTGATGGTGTGTTGACTGTCGATCTACCACCAGAAGAAGCTGAGGGTTTTACCGAGCTATGTCATTCCAATGGCTTAAGTCCTATTTATTTAATTGCACCAACTACCAGCCCTGAGCGCATGGCCATGATTAACAAATATGCAAACGGCTTTGTGTATTATGTCTCGATTAAAGGCGTGACAGGCGCGGCAAATATCGATGTTCAAGAAGTGTGTACTCGAGTCGATACTATTCGAGAACACATCAATTTGCCAGTAGGTGTTGGATTTGGTATTAAAGATGCAGCAACTGCTGCTAAAATAGCTGAAAATGCAGATGCCGTAGTAATAGGAAGTGCAATTATTAATCTAATTGAAAACAACTTACAGTCACCGACTAAAATTATTAATGAAATTGTGGGATTTTTAACCGATGTTCGTCAAGCATTAGATAGCTAAGTTATTGATATTCAATAATAATACAATAATACTTGATGTTATTTCTAAGCAGGTTATGATCGCCCATATTGAACGTATTGAACGCAGAAAGGATATAAGATGAATTGGTTTACAAAATTGCTCCCAACTCAAATTCGAACTGAAGCGGGTAATAAAAAAAGTATACCTGAGGGGTTATGGACCAAATGTAATAGCTGCAATGCGGTATTATATCGGGCAGAACTTGAACGAAATCAGGATGTTTGTCCAAAGTGTGATAACCACATGCGGCTTAATGCAAGACGACGCATCGCAGGCTTTCTGGATGAACAAAATCAGGAAGAAATAGCCTCAAATTTATCACCTATCGATATCTTAAAATTTAAAGATATAAAAAAATACAAAGATAGAATATCAGCAGCTCAAAAAACTACCAATGAAAAAGATGCGTTAATTGCGATTCAAGGGCAGTTAAAAGGCATGCCTGTCGTTACTATTGCGTTTGAATTTAAATTCATGGGTGGTTCCATGGGCAGTGTCGTTGGTGAGCGCTTCATTCGAGCTGCTAATATCTGTTTAGAAAATAATATACCGCTTGTTTGTTTTTCTGCGAGTGGTGGTGCGAGAATGCAAGAGGCATTATTTTCATTAATGCAAATGGCTAAGACCAGTGCAGTTTTAGCGAAACTCAAAGCTGCTGGTGTTCCATTTATATCTATATTAACTGATCCAACCATGGGTGGTGTGTCCGCCAGTTTTGCTATGTTGGGCGACATTAATATTGGTGAACCCAATGCGCTAGTTGGTTTTGCTGGCCCACGTGTTATTGAACAAACTGTCCGCGAAACGTTGCCAGAAGGATTTCAACGTAGTGAATTTTTATTATCACACGGTGCAATTGATATGATCATTGATCGACGTGATATGCGTGATAAAATTGCGAGTATGCTGTCGATGATGACAAATCAAATCGCAACAGTTTAGGTACAGGTTTTATTCAATAAACGACCTTTAACATCGCAAAATGCGATTTAATACTCTATCAAAATGGTTAGAATGGCAAGAAACCTGTCATCCCACAGAAATCGATTTAGGGTTGGAGCGGGTACTTGCTGTTTATCAACGCTTAAACTCTAATCCTATTGCGCGAAAAATAATAACGGTTGCAGGGACCAACGGTAAAGGTTCTAGCATCTGTTTTTTAGACAGTATTTTGCGTAATGCAGGATACAATGTTGCGAGTTACACTTCACCACACCTATTTAAATACAATGAACGCATACAAATAAATGGTATTGCGGTTTCGGATCAGGAATTGTGCTCGGTATTTGAAAGAATAGACCAGGCAAAGGCCGATATATCAATAAGTTATTTCGAATTTGGAACATTAGCCGCATTATTATTAATGGCTGAACACGAGTTGGATGTTGCCATTTTAGAAGTAGGTTTAGGAGGACGGCTTGATGCGGTAAATATCATTGATGCCGATATTGCACTCATAACCGCTATCGACATTGATCATGAGGCTTGGTTAGGCTCCAACAAAGAAAAAATAGGGGTTGAGAAAGCGGGTATTATGCGTCCTTCTAGAGCCGTTGTGTGTAGTGACGTTAATGCACCAAAATCAATAACGACTTGCGCTCAAAAAATAAAAGCCCAGTTGTATAATTTAGACGGTGATTATAACTATGTTATAAATGAATCGTCGTGGGACTGGCATGGCCCGTCTAATAGTCGTTATTCTTTACCATTTTTACCACTAAAAGGTGCACATCAATACCATAATATTTCGGGCGTTATGATGGTCTTAGAACTGTTAAGTCAAGATTTCCCCATTTCTCAGAATGAATTACGCCAAGGTATTTTATCAAGCACAATTAGAGGCAGACTTGAAAACATCCCTGGAGAGATTAATACCATTATTGATGTGGCTCATAATCCCCAATCGACACGTGCTCTAGCCAAATATTTGAGTGAAAATTATTGTTCAGGTAAGACTCGAATTGTCACGGGTATGATGGCTGATAAAAATGTTAAAGCCATTGTAGCGGCTCTTATCGAAAAATCACCAACTTGGTATGCTACTGATTTAGATGTAGAACGAGCGATTTCAGCTCAAGAGATTATTGATACTATTAAGCAAATTAATGAAAAATCGGAATGTTTTGCTTTTAATAATGCGGTACAGGCCTATCATCAGGCTATTAAGGATAGTCAGAAAAATGATCAAATAGTCATTTTTGGTTCTTTTTATCTATTGCATGAATTTAAAAGTGAACTATTTATAACTAGGGAATTAAGTTGACAGTTGATATAATAGAATACGAAATAAACGTTATATGATGATATATTTAGGTGTTTAATGAACGAAAGTGAATTTAAGCAAAGAATGATTGGGGCGATAGTCTTAATTGCTCTTGGAGTAATATTTATACCCATTTTACTCAATGGTGAAGACGATGATGGCATGCCATTATTCAGTAGTAATATTCCTGAACGGCATAAGTCTATTACGAATATGAAGCCATTAAAACTGAGTAGCAATATATCGCCAGCTGAAGTGAAATTGGTTGAAACAATCCTCGTTGATGAATTAAGTCCTACCGTCATTAACAATAGTAAAGAAGTTGATAAATTATCAGATAATAGCACTGATTCAGTTGAATTAAATACTGACGAATTGAAAACCACTAAAAACCTTAGCGAACCAGTAACAACGATAAAACCTGTAGAATTAACAGAGACAAAGACACAAAGTAATACTAGCAAGGTTAAACCTAAACCGACTGACGGTGTAACTGACACCCAAAAAAATAAGGTTATTACGTTAAAGGCAACAGCTTGGATTATACAGGTTGGTAGTTTTTCAAATAAAAAAAATGCAATAAAGTTACAAAATAAATTACGCAATAAAAAATTTCATGCTTTTGTTGAAGCAGTAAAAACAAAATCCGAACTGAACTATCGTGTTAGGATAGGTCCTGAAGTTAAAAAAAATGTAGCACAAAAAATTCAAAAGCGACTTAAAAAAGACCTGAAAATTAATGGCATTGTAATGAAATATAAAGGTTAGTTTCTTGAAAAGTACAAAAATAAATAAAATTAAGTTTTATATAGAATTAAAATATAGAGTATGTAAATCATGTTAACGGTTGATTATGTTATTTTAGGGATTATTGTAGTTTCTACTCTAATTAGTATTATTCGAGGTTTTGTAAAAGAAGCCCTATCTTTGGTTGGTTTAGTATTGGCAGGGTTTATTGCATACTTTTTTTCAGATGGGTTTGCAGATTTATTTTTGACCTCAATTCCGGATACAACCGTTCGTGGTTTAGTCGCTGCGGTCATTCTTCTTGTTCTAACCTTGATTGTTTCAGGTGTAGTCAATTTTTTTGCAGGACAATTAGTTCGGCGAACAGGATTATCCGGTACCGATAGATTTATTGGTGTTATATTCGGATTATTACGTGGTGTTGTATTTGTTACGGTTATTGTTTTAATTGCAATTCAATTAGTGACAGAAGAGAAATTGAATCAAATCGTTTGGTGGCGTGAGTCAGTGGTCATTCAAAACTTTGAAGCCTTGGCTATTTGGTTTAAAGAGATATTTTAATGCAGTTTAATTACGAGTGACTTTATGTGTGGAATTATTGGTATTGTTTCAAAAAATCCTGTTAACCAAGCATTGTACGATGGGTTAACAGTATTACAGCACCGTGGTCAAGATTCTGCGGGAATTGTTACGTATGATAATGGTCGATTTCGCCTAAGAAAAGCAAATGGCTTAGTACGAGACGTATTTAGAACCAAACATATGTTACGTTTGTCCGGTAGTATGGGAATAGGGCATGTACGTTATCCGACAGCCGGGTGTTCTTCGTCTGCAGAAGCTCAACCATTTTACGTTAATTCACCGTATGGCATTACACTGGCTCATAATGGCAATCTGACTAATGCTGATGAGTTAAAAGAAGATCTACTGCGTAGCGATCGCAGACATTTAAATACAGACTCCGATACCGAAGTATTGTTAAATGTTTTCGCTCATGAACTGCAAGAAGCAAAAAAGCTTGATATTGATCACAATGATGTATTTGCAGCGATTGAAAATGTACATAAACGTGTACGCGGAGCTTATGCTGTAGTGGCCTTAATAGCCGGTGTTGGAATAGTCGCATTTCGTGATATTCACGGTATTCGTCCTGTTGTTTACGGTAAAAAATCAACGGATACTGGCATTGAGTATATGATCGCATCTGAGAGTGTTGCACTAGATGCGCTTGGATTTGAATTAATTGACGATATTGCACCCGGTGAAGCCGTTTTTATTAGCATGGATGGAGAACTGCACACAAAACACTGTGCTGAAAACGTAGAACTAACACCCTGTATTTTTGAACATGTTTATTTCGCAAGGCCAGATTCAATTATTGATGGTATTTCTGTTTATAAAGCACGATTAAGTATGGGCGAATTTTTAGCTCAAAAAATTATGCGTGAGTTTCCAGAACATGACATTGAGGTGGTTATACCCATTCCCGAATCAAGTTTGACTTCAGCATTAGAGCTCGCAAATGTACTCGATATTAAATATCGAAATGGTTTTATTAAAAATCGATATATTGGTCGAACATTCATTATGCCGGGTCAAAAAGAACGTAAAAAATCAGTCCGTCAAAAATTAAATGCAATTGACTTAGAGTTTGAAGGAAAAAATGTATTGTTGGTTGATGATTCCATTGTGCGAGGAACAACGTCACAACAGATAATTCAAATGGCCCGCGATGCAGGAGCAAAAAAAGTTTACTTTGCTTCAGCCGCGCCCCCTGTGTGTTACCAAAATGTTTATGGTATTGATATGCCATCGACTAAAGAATTAATTGGTCATGACCGAACAGTTGAACAAATTAGAGAAGCTATTGGAGCAGATTGGTTAATTTTTCAAGATATTGAAGATTTATTAAAATCGTCTAATCGTGGCAATCCCAGCATCAAACGTTTTGATACGTCGGTGTTTGATGGTGAATACATTACCGGTGATATTGATAAAGACTATTTAGAAAACTTGGAAAAAATGCGCAGTGATACTGCAAAGTCTGATGTTAAACAATCTAATGCTATTATTGAAATGCATAATGATAATTAGTTTTGCTGTTATTTTATTAGATTTTAATTTTAGTGTTTTAAATCTAACTGCTGAGCTTTATGACATCAATTCTACTATTTAAGCTTTAATTTACACGTCGATATTACTACTACGTTTAATAACCCTGCTTAAATATAGACTATTTAATAATTAACATTATACTAAGATATTACTTTTTCATGTCATTTTGTGAATGACGTATAGTTTTTTAAAACTACTCTAGTATACTCTCGCTTTTGTAAAGTAAAATATTATTTCTTAATATAATATTAGTTTGATATTGACAGGGAGTTTTAAATGAAAAAAATAGTTTTAGTTTTAGCGTCTACATATTTAAGTTTATTTTTTATGGAAGCGTATGCAAGTCCTCGTACAAATGAACCAATTAAACCCATCCCATTAAAAATGAAATTTAATAAAGATAAAGTAGAGTTGGGAAAAAAATTATTTTTTGAACCTCGTTTATCAAAGTCTGGTTTTATAAGTTGTAACTCATGCCATAATTTAAGTACCGGCGGTGCAGATAATTTACCAAGTTCAATTGGTCACAAATGGCAGCTTGGCCCAATTAATTCTCCAACAGTATTAAATGCAAAGTATAACCTTGCTCAGTTTTGGGATGGCCGTGCTAAAGATTTAAAAGAGCAAGCTGGTGGACCAATTGCAAACCCGGGTGAAATGGCATCAAGTCATACTGCGGCAATTAGTGTACTCGAGTCAATTCCAGAATATGTGAAAATGTTTTCAACTGTATACGGTTCTAAAAAAATATCACGAGATACCGTTACTGATGCAATTGCAGCATTTGAAAAAACATTAACAACACCAAATTCGAAATTTGATCTATGGTTGCGTGGTGATGACAATATTTTAACGGCCAATGAGAAGCACGGTTATAAATTATTCAAAGAAAAAGGTTGTTCTAGCTGTCACGATGGCATCGGTGTTGGTGGTGGTTCTTATCAAAAATTTGGAGTTGTAAAACCGTATCGAAAAGACATGGCTAACCTCGGTCGTTATTCTCTAACTAAAAAAGAATCGGATAAATATGTTTTTAAAGTGCCTTTGTTACGTAATATTGAACTAACCGCACCGTATTTTCATGATGGTAGCATCTGGAATTTAAATGAAGCCGTTGATGTTATGGCAGAGCTCCAACTCGGTGTGAAATTATCTAAAAAAGAAAATAAGGACATAGTTGCATTTTTGAAAACCTTAACGGGCGAGCAACCTAAGATTATTTATCCTATTTTACCACCTTCGAGTAAAAGTACCCCAAAACCGGATAGGTTATCTAACTAATCTTCCGAAGGAAGATTAGAAGTCCTTCTCAAGTGTTACTTCGCTAGCAAGTGAAGTAACACTCCATCAAGTTCCGCAGCAGCACAATTTATATTTTAAATTCAGATTTGAAGTAGGCATCCTCAAGTGTTACTTCGCTAGCAAGTGAAGTAACACTCCATCAAGTTCCGCAGCAGCACAATTTATATTTTAAACTCAGATTTGAAGTAGGCATCCTCAAGAGTTACTTCATAAAGCTCATATTCAGTAATATTATTTTAAAATAATGAGATAATAGAGATTTTTACATATAAACAACCTCAATTTTGTGTACAAAATTGTTGACAGTTTTCAACCATTAATCTACTATAAATATTGTTAAAAGCGCCGATTTGAATCAGCTTGCGGGCGCATTATAAATACAGCTAAAGTGAGTATGCCTGCTTTAGTGAACACTGATGCGGGTTTTTTTGTGCCTGTATTTTGAGATTAATTGTAAATTGAGTTTTTATCTTATATCGTAAGCATGAGATAAAGGAGAATAGAAAATGTCTGACTATACTGACTTTGAATTAGAGACCATTGCCGTAAGGGCTGGCCAGCAGAGGACTCTTGAAGGTGAACACTCTGAACCAATATTTCCAACCTCGAGTTATGTCTTTAAAAGTGCGGCCGAAGCCGAAGCTCGGTTTAAAGGTGAGCAAGAGGGAAATATATATTCACGGTTTACCAATCCAACGGTGCGAACGTTTGAACACCGTTTGGCGCAATTAGAAGGTGGTACGCATTGTGTTGCAACAGCTTCTGGTATGTCTGCCATTTTAAGTACCTGTTTAGGACTTCTTGAATCGGGTGATCATATTGTGTCTTCAAACGCGATATTTGGAACAACAGTCATATTATTTAATAAATATTTAAAAAGATTTGGTATTGATACCGATTTTGTTTCACTAACTGATCTTGGTGCATGGCAAAAAGCAATAAAGCCGACCACAAAATTATTGTTTGTCGAAACTCCCTCTAACCCATTAGCAGAAGTGGCTGACATACAGGCTTTGTCGACACTTGCTCATGACAATAATTGCTTATTAGTTGTTGATAATTGTTTGGCGACACCAATATTACAACGACCGTTATCGTTAGGAGCTGATATAGTGGTCCATTCTGCAACAAAGTACATCGATGGACAAGGTCGGTGCATGGGCGGCGCTGTTGTTGGAAATGAAAAAAACGTTGGTGAAGATATTTTTGGGGTACTACGCACAACAGGTCCAACAATGAGTCCGTTTAGCGCTTGGGTATTTTTAAAAGGCTTGGAAACATTACCGATTCGAATGAAGGCCCATAGTGAAAATGCGTTAGAACTCGCCACATGGTTAGAGTCTCATCAGGCAGTTAAAAAGGTATATTATTCTGGTTTACCGTCACATCCTCAGCATGCACTAGCAGCCAGTCAACAATCGGCATTTGGAGGTGTTGTTGCATTTGAAATTCACGGTACAAAGTTAGATGCTTGGACAGTGATTGATAGCACTCGATTTTTGTCGATAACGGCAAATCTGGGGGATACCAAAAGCACCATAACACACCCTGCAACAACGACTCATGGTCGTTTAACTGACGATGAAAAAGCAGCTAGTGGCATAACAGAATCACTGATTCGTATTTCTGTAGGTTTAGAAAATGTAAATGACATCAAACAAGACTTGGAAATAGGATTTAAAAAAATTCTTTAGCAATAAAAAAACCCTCAGAGGTTGAGGGTGTTCTAATGCTTAACGTTACTCAGAACAGAGGAAACTCTTCGATGGTTATTAGTGCTGGATGTTAAACGATACTTTCTTCTCATCCACAAAATAGATAAACCTGCTACACCTATTGCCAATCCTGAGATGAAGGACGTTAGGGAGCGAACCGATGTCATTGCAAGAATACCGCCAACAACATATATAATGGGTAAGATTTCGTATATCGGTTTAGGAATCATTCAAACTCCAGCAATTTAATAAAGCTTAGAAATTTATAGACATAAATTTCTAATTTATCAAATATATACTGTGTGATTAACAATGCTTTTTTTAGGTGACTTATAACGAATGGATTGTAACACTATGAGTAATAAGAGAATATTACAAAGAAAAAAAATTGAAAATATTTTTCTAAATGCACTGAAATTAAATATAAGCACAAAAAAAGTGTATGATAATATTGTTAAATCATATCCCGAAAACACCAATATTCATATTGTAGCGATTGGTAAATCTGCTGCTGCGATGCTTTACGGCGCTATTAGTGCAATTGACGACAAGTTTATTGATGCTATTTTAATAACTAAAAACAATCCTGACTGCGAACTACTGTTAAATAATTTAAAGATACAGGTACACATTTCAGGTCATCCAATACCCGATGAAAATAGTTTATCTGCCGGTAAATGTTTAATTGAATTTTTACAACAAGTGAATAAAAATGATCATGTTTTATTTTTAATTTCCGGCGGCACTTCATCACTGGTAGAGTACTTTCCAAATAATTCACCAATATCGATTACAGATTTACAGCGGTTATACAGCTGGTTACTCGGTTCTGATAAAAATATAATGGCAATAAACCAGATTCGTAAACAAGTATCGGGGATTAAAGCTGGAAAATTATTGAACTATATTAAGTGTAATAATATAACAGCATTATATATTTCAGATATTCCTGATGATAGCTTGAATAATATTGGCTCTGGATTATTAATGAGGGATGAATTTACTAATAATATTATAGGATTACCCAATTGGATTGATGATCTAATTATTCGGGCAAAAAAAATATCCGATACGACTAGTGGTATTGATGGTACCGAAAAAAAAATATCGTCAAAGCTTATTTTTTCGAACTCACAGTTGCGACAATCTATTGTTGCACTATCCAATTCGATTTCGCATAAGGTTGTTAATATGGATGAGTTCTTAATCGGCAATACAGTAGAGGAAGCGCACAAAATAGCGAACTGGCTTAAAAAACAATCTAATGGTATTTATATCTGGGGTGCAGAAACGCACATGATGTTACCAGAGTGTCCCGGACGTGGTGGTCGTAATCAAAGTTTTGCATTGGCGCTAGCCATGAATATTAAAAATAGTTCTAATATTCTGGTATTAGTAGCGGGTACTGACGGCAATGACGGTAATACAGAGGATGCGGGGGCAATAGTTGACGGTGAGACTATTAAGCGTGGAGAACTTCAAAAGCTATCAGCAAAAACGTGCTTAGTCAACGCTAATGCAGGTGAATTCTTATTAGCTTCAGGCGATCTATTGACAACCGGCCCTACCGGTACGAATGTAATGGATATTATTATTGCTTTAATAAGGGATTAAATATTAATCTATTTTAATATTTGATACACTGTCAAGATGATAAAGTCTCTAAATATGCCATTACCTTCCAAAAATACTCCTGACGATAACCGACGAAATGTATTTAATGAATCTCATCGATGCTTGATTGAGTGTAATATCGAGAACAAATGTGAGCTGACTAAAAATTTATCTCATGATATCAAAGAAAATAAATTAAATTATGAGCATCAAGGCGTTCCAGAGGTAATTGAAAAAGCGGGTATTCCAGAAAATATCGAATTGGTTATGCCTCAAAAGTTAACGCAAAGGTCAGTACACAGCAAGGAAGGTCATGCCTCCCTGATCCATTCAATCTGCCATATTGAATTTAATGCTATCAATTTAGCTTTAGACGCGGTGTATCGGTTTCGTGATATGCCCGAAGAATATTATTTAGACTGGGCTAAAGTGGCTGCTGAAGAGGCATATCATTTTTCATTATTGCAATCGCATTTAAAATCTTTAGGACACCAGTATGGAGACTTTAAAGCTCATAATGGTCTGTGGCGAATGGCTCAAGATACAGCGGATGATGTTCTAGTTCGCATGGCTTTGGTGCCACGGGTCTTAGAAGCTCGAGGTCTGGATGTTACGCCGAGTATTATTAAAAAACTGCATTATATAAAAGACAATGAAGCCATTAGAATATTGGATATAATTTTTGAAGATGAAATTGGTCACGTTGGAATAGGGACTAAGTGGTTTCACTATATGTGTGAACAGCGTAATGTCGATAAAGTTGAGACATTTATGGCATTAATGAAAAAACATTTAAAAGGTAAAATTCGAGGACCATATCATAATGAAGCTCGAAAAAAAGCCGGTTTCTCAGATGCTGAACTAGAATATTTACAAAACCTGTAATTTATTTATACCAACTAAGTCGCTAGAGATAAACGCCATGAAAATTAAAAAATTAAAAAAATATCTACTTATTACAGTATTAAGTACAGTATTAATAAGTTGTGATAACAAAATACAATCTACTGATATAATTCTAAATAAAATAATAAAAATTGATTTTGTCGAAGAAGAAAAGGGAATAGATCCTTATAATGTTCGCTTAATTGTTTCTAATGATTTTTTACGGTTTGATGATGGCGAATCTTCAAGTGGTTATATATTGTATAATCGAAAAGATAAAATCATTTACAATGTAAATGATGAAGATAAAACCATTATGGAAATACATCCAAAACGTAAATCCATATCTTCACCGATTAAATTAAATAACAAAGATAGAAAGGTAGTGGAACTTACTGATGCTCCCAAAATAAATAATACTGTTGCGATTAAATATGACTTTATTACCAATAATACGGTATGTCTTGGTATAGTCTCAGTCAAAGGCATGTTACCAATGGCAACCACGGCATTAAAAGAATTTCAACAAGCACTTGCTGATGACAGTACTTATACACTCGATAATATACCGGCAGATATGTTCGATGCCTGTGCATTAGCGATGAATACTTTCGCATCTACCCGGCATTTAAACTACGGTTTCCCGATACAAGTTTGGAGTCCTAAAGGCTACTCACGTTCATTAGTTTCTTTTGATGAAAATTTTAAGAGTGATGAAGTGTTGTTTGTTCTGCCAGCACAGTATAAAAGTTTTACGGTGGATGAGTTACGTTCTGGTAATATGGGTGATATGAGTTTGTAGTTTAGAGTGGATTTGAACTTTATAAATAGTAACTAATCTTCCGAA
>VAOX01010514.1_pt1 | contig 49207 bp, 41 predicted proteins | sample 3393891 | NCBI WGS metagenome assembly VAOX01 (sample SAMN08290429, study PRJNA428436) | hydrothermal vent metagenome | isolation source: Deep-sea hydrothermal vent chimney | place: Indian Ocean: Southwest Indian Ridge | depth 2822 m m
AAGATGAACACCTGGGGTAAAAAGGCAACTACGTGATGCGTTGAAAAAATCGTGTTCAACTTGAACCAGAATAGGTGTTCAACTTCACCGGAATATGCAGGCTCTGTCATGAGTTTTTTTGAATTAGGAAAATTGGGGTGCGTAATCAGACTGAATGTTGGGCGTGCAGGATCATCTTTAAATTCATTTGCAAAGCTCAAAACATTGCGTCCGTTTTGAAAACCTGCCAAATAACCTACCAGCTTGTCATGCAGGGTAAGTTTAAGGACAATAACTTCGTTTATATGTTCATTGGGACTCATTCATCGCCCTCTAGTAAATTCTTCCAAGGATCATTTGCGAGACTATTTTCTTTGATCTGTTTGTCATCTTTGTTTTTTAACGGCGCAGATGAAAATTCATCATTCTCTAGAATGCCTTTTACAATGCTTAGCTTTTCTGTAGGGATCAGCATCAACTCGCTGTTGAGCCCTTTGGCAATGAGTTCAAGGGTATTTAATCTAGGGTTTCCTTTGGATTCTAATTGCTGGTACTGCTGACGTGATACGCCAATACGCAGCATCATGTCCTTTTGTTTTAGACCTAGGGCTAACCTGCGCTCTTTAAGTTGTTGAAGTAATGATTTCATAGGAAACACATATATTGCTTTATTAACATAAGAAATATATTAGTTGCCTTTTATTGTAAAAGCAACAAATAAATGGCTTTTATGTGTATAATGAACACTTTCAGACAAAAGCAACATATGTATTGCTATTTTATTCGAATGTAACAGCAGCCTTGACTGATGTTTTCTCTAGCTGAGCCTCTGAATTAGGCATTTTATCCGTACTTTAAAGGGTGATCTGGTAGCCCATGGCTTTATAACCTTTTTTACGTTTATTAAACATTCGCTGTAGCATTGGTAGTGATGCATCAACATAATCGAATATCGTTACTTTATCTTTACCGGTGGACTCGCGATGTATCCTGCCTGCGTACTGTGCCAGTGAGCCTTTCCATGCAATCGGCATGGCAAGAAAAAGAGTATCAAGTCTGGGCAAATCAAAACCTTCGCCAATATATTTTCCAGTCGCGACCACAGCCTGAGCGTTGGGAAGTTGTTCATTCGCAGCGTTTCGTTCTTTTACCCGCATAGCGCCTCTTAGAATAACGGAGTGTATTTTATTTTCCTGGAGTAGCTGATTAATGAGCTCTGCATGTTCTCGTCGCTCGGTTAGAATCAACGGGTGTTTGCCTTTAGTAATTTCATCAATGACATCGGTAACAATACTCTTGCTGCGATCCTCATCTTGGCAGAGCCATTGATAAACATCACTAATGCGCGGCCTTTCTTCAGCGTTCATAAATTTAAGTGGTGGTTGATTGTATAGTTGTTTGACTACGACTTGCTGTTCAAATTTATCAGAATGGTTTGATGCTACTTTGTATCGGATAGGCCCTGCTAGCATAAAAATGATTTTCTGGTGACCATCTTGTCTGTCTGGTGTTGCGGTAAGGCCTAAGACATACTTTGCTCTTACTTCATTGAGTACCATCTCGAATCTTGGTGCGGATATATGGTGGCACTCATCAATGATGATTTGGCCGTAATTTTGAATGAGAGGGGCTATCGTGTTGTCTTTTTTATTGATCAAACTTTGATAGGTGGCGACATCTATTTGGCCGGATGGTTTGTTCTTTCCTCCGCTGATAACTCCGATTTCGATGTCACTTAGAAAGGTTTTTAAGCGTTCTTGCCACTGGTCAAGTAGCTGACGGCTGTGTGTAAGGATTAAAGTGTTCGTTTTACGTTTTGCGATAATGCCAATTGCGGCAACAGTTTTTCCGAATGCGGTAGGTGCATGCAAAACCCCAGTATCGTGTTTTGTAAGTGCTGCAACTGCTTTTGATTGATCTTTTCGCAATTTCCCAAGAAATTTGAGCGCTTTAATTTTTTCTCCCTGTTCACGCTTATCGTCAATGACTACTGTGATGTTATGTTCTTCTAGTAGCGCCATAGCATCATCAAAGCAGCCTCTAGGTAATGATAAGTAGCCTTGTTCAATTCTTGCGCAAGAAATGTATCTAGGTATGTTGTGTGTAGAGAATCTCAACGCTTGAGTTTTAAAAAATACTGGATTTGAGAAGCTTGCTAGCCGTTTAAGGCGAGCTGCTATTGGTGCTGGAATTTCATTGAGCTTGAAGTAAATGTGATTAGCTAATGTTACAGTGATTTGCTCTGGGCAGTTTTCGATTTTTGTGGGTTTTATTTTTGCACCTTGTTCCCATGGTGGTCGAGTATCTATAGCTATGCGTTCTGATGGTATCTGTGAGTTTGGTGTAAGGATGATAAGTAGTTCATTAACTTCTTTGGACGAAAGTGTTTTTAAATTACCTAAAAAACCCCACTGATTCGAATGGGGTATTAATTCGATATCGACAAACTGGCTATTGCCTTGTTGTCGAGCTTGGTATTGCAAAGGTAAGGCGATTAAATTACCGAAGCCGCCTTCCGGCATGATATCTTGATTTGGAAATAATCTATCATAAGAATAGAATGACAAATCTGGATAGATCTCCATAGCCTTGTCGAGCAAACCAAACCCGAGTAATCTGGCATCAAGGGCTTGTACAGGTTCTGAAAAGAAAATCCAGAGATGAGCACCATTACCAGAGCGAGAAATTTCGATGGCATGGGGAATTTTAAAGTTTAAACAGACTTGTGCCATGGCGCGTACAGCACCTTGCCAGCCTTCCTTATCAAAATCAGCTGCAAGAAGATGGCATGTGTTGTCGGTAAGTAGTGGGTAAAGACCAACAACTTTCTTTCCTGCCAAATGATCATAAATTGTTTCTTCTTTGAGTGTTTTGTATTCTCTGTTAGGGCATGCATTACACTTTATTCTGGGTTTATTACAAACACTCTGTACCCATTCGTTATTGCAAGCGACAGAGTATCCACTTCGCCCTTGTGAATTTTGCCAGCGAGTAGCAAAAATATCCGTTCTGCCTCTAAACAGCTTCTGGAACAAGGATATTTTTTGTTCTGTTGTAAGGTTGGTTTGTGGTTGTTGTGATCGCGTTCTATTTAGAATATCCTGTTTTTGCTGGAGTAGTTTTTCTCGCTCAGCGTTAATTTTAGCAATTCGTCGATCAATTGCAGCGACTTCATCACTATCACTCGCGTTAAACTTTCGATCTTTCATCGCTAGACTGGGGTTTAGGCGTGTTCATGAGGCTGCTTTATCAACGATTCAGCAGGTATGCCCAGGCCTTCATGGAGTTTCCAGATCATTTTAAGCGTCAATGTCCGCTTATGATTGAGTATTTCATATACGCGATTGCTTTTACCAATCATCGGTTCGAGATCTTTTACTGTTAGGCCTGAACGATCCATCTCAAACTTGATGGCCTCGACAGGATCAGGAAGATCCAGCGGAAAGTGTTTTGCCTCATAAGCTTCGACGAGTGTTACTAATACATCCAGCTTTTCACCTTCTGGCGAGCCTGCTTCTGCCATCATGAGTGTTTCTGTTTCTTTAAGTGCCGCGCGGTAGTCGGCATCTGTTTTAATGGGTTTGATGTTCATGTTTTCGTACCTCTAGCATTGCCTTTTATAAATCTAAATGGTTTGTACATTTATTTTATCGTATTGAGTGTGAGTACCTATAAAGCGGATATAAACCACCCTGTAGGCATAATTAATCCATGCCACCAGCCGATATTTATTACCGGCTATATTGAATACCGCTCGGCCATCTTTCAGAATTCTGGCGCTCCTAAAATCTTGCTTCACATCCGTTGGCGTAGCCCAGTCTGCTTTCAAGGTATGTCGATACCAAGCTAAAACCTGATCGGCGGCATCTGAATATTCTGGATTCTTTTCCCAGAATGCTCTTAGTGTCGATAAGGCGATAATTCTCATAGATCAACTGTAGTCCCAAAATGGGACTACAGCAACTTGTTTATATTCAGGAAAGGAATGGAAAGTCCAATAATGAAGCATGAAGACATAAATTCTATACAGATTGATATAAAGTAAAGAACAGTCTATTCTTTACTTGTGGACAATATGTAAAGAGGAATCCCAAATGCCAAAAGTAAGTGCAAAAAGACAAATAACATTACCAGTAGAGCAATGCAGAGAAGCAAATATCCGCGCAGGTGATGAGTATGACAGTTATGTTGATAATCATGGCCATATCACTATTGTTAAAAAAACGGCGGGTTCTGCTAAGGGAATATTGAAAGGCATTTCTTCTGATAAGAGAATGAGCGATGAGGCATCGTTACAAAGTGCCATCACTTCATGATTGCAATTGATACGAATGTTTTATTGCGCTATTTATTTGCCGATGATGCTAAACAATCTAAAAAAGCTGCATCGATCATAAATGGTTCAGAAGAAGTTATAATAACGGATATTGTTCTCGTTGAAACCGTTTGGACGTTGAAAGGTAAAAAATCTAATCTGGATAAAGATTCGATTATCGATGTTATTAATGCGTTATTCACTGAACCCAATATTCGATTTGAAGATCAACAAACAGTTTGGCGGGCGTTAAGTGATTACTCGAAATCTCAAGCGGTTAAAGTTGGCAGTAAGAAAAAACAAGCAGATTTTCCCGATGCACTTTTTGTTAACAAAGCGCGACACATAGCACACAATTTTGATCAGAAATTCAATGGCGCTTATTCATTTGATGTGGCTGCTCAAGAAATTCCTGAGATTAAAAAACCGTAAAAGTAAAATAACGCTAAAAAAATATGTAAGTCTTACTGTAGGTTTTTGAAAATTACGAATGTAACTTATTGAATACATTAACTTCCATACCACTGCATCATAGGGGTGTGTTGTTCAGATTTGTTCTTCATTAATCCGCAATTTTGTTCTTTGCAAAAATGTACACTTTTATTCGCGAACGGCAATTATATCTTAGAGAGATCGATTAATCTGGAAAAGGGTACAGGGCAAGAGCATATTAATTTCCTGGATATACCTCATCAGAGGGTAAGGCGTCATGCCTGTTCGAAATCTTGCATTTTTGTCTCATGCCGGTTTTGCGTGTCGTGTAGGGCGAGGCTAAAACCTCACTTCCGAGGTTCCAGGAGCCGGGGCTTTAGCCCCGACACAATCGGAAGAATTAACAAGCCGAACAACGCAAATTCCTTAATCAGAGCGTAAGACGAACCCGCATCCTGCAGTGTGGCATTCTGCCGGGTTATCTTTTTTGCGCGTGGATATAGAGTGAAATACTCAGCAGATGTTGGGCTTTTCTATATTCAGCCATAGCTGTAATTCTTTCAGTGTAAGGGGATAGCTAATATTATATCCCTGCGCATAATCACATCCCATTTCCAGTAAGGCTTTGAGTGTTTTCGCATCTTCAATGCCTTCGGCTACGACCTGAAGACCAAGGTTGTGCGCAAGCTGGATACTGGCCTCGACAATAGCGATGTCATTTTCATTCGTCAGCATGTTGGTAACAAAAGATTGGTCAATTTTAAGCTCGGTCACGGGTAATTGTTTTAGCTTGGATAATGATGAATGGCCGGTACCAAAATCATCAATGGATAACTGCACACCCAGTTCGAACAGGGTCTGCACAGTATGCTGTTGCATCTGTTCAGACATGGCCGCGCTTTCGGTAATTTCAAATTTAAGCGAAGATGCCGGGATACTGTGTTGTTCTATTAGACTAGCTATGACGTTGGCTATGGTTTTATCAAGTAAACAGTGAGGTGAAAGGTTAATTGCAAGCGATTCAATCTTGCCGCTGTTTATCAGTGGTGCACATTGGCTAATAGCTTGTTCAATGACAGCCCGGCTGAGTGGAATAATCTGTCCACTCATTTCGGCAAGCGGAATGAATTGATCGGGTGGAATCATATTTTTTTCAGGATGATTCCAGCGAGCAAGCACTTCAAGGCTGGGAGCTTGTTGTTCACTCAGGGCAATAATAGGTTGCAAGTGGATTGTGATTTGCTTGTTTTCAATGGCCAGACGCAGATCATTGAGCAGCTCCAGACGTTCCATGCCGCTTTTGGCAAAGGCAGGATCATATATTTTTACTGACTGGGTTGTATGCAGTTTGGCGCGATGCAGCGCAGATTCAGCGGCTTCCAGCAATCCCTGGCAGACGTCGATATGTTCGGGACAGGAGGCAATACCGATATTAATGTCCAGTGCGAGTTCAAGGCGGGATAAGGTGATGGGACGAGCCAGCCGTGCCTGAACAAGTTCAACAATCTGTTTTGTTTGTCCGGCAAAAATGCCCTCGGCCAGAATCACAAATTGATCGCTGGCCAGTCGTCCTGCGGTTATTTCCGGATTATCGGCAAAAGCGGCTGACAGGCGTTCAGCAACATGCTTAAGAATGTTGTCAGCGACATCATGTCCAAGCGCCTGATTGATATCTTTGAAACGGGAAATATCCACGATCAGGACAGAAACGGGTAAATTAGAGGTGGCATGCTGTTCCAGGACATTTTGCAGGAAAGAACGGTTGGGCAAATCGGTAAGTGCATCATGGGTGGCTTGATGGTAGATATGAGCCAGTCGTTCCCGTTTTCTGGTAATGTCCCGGGCAACGACAATGATCATGTCACCGGCTTCAAGATCGACGCGGGTCATATTGATGTCGATCCAGCGCTCCTGGGTGGCGGCCGGATAAATCATACATTCGAAGTGCTGATTATGGCCACGCAGGACTTCGTCAGCCGCCTGCTTGAACAGGACGATACTGTCACTGCATCCGAGCAAATCGGTAATCGGTCGGCGCTGGTTATGACGGACAAGCTCGGCTTCGCTCACACCAATCCATTCTTCCATTAGTTTATTGCACACCAGAAATTTCAATTCGTTGCAGAGCACAAAAATAGCGTCATTGGCGCTGTCAAAGTAGGCGCGTAGCAGCTCGGCATAGAACTCTGCATCGAGATTAAGATTATTATTTGTGCCTTTGCTGCTCAAAGGGGGCACTCCGGTTTGTTAGTCTTCAGGGTCTTTCCTTTTTGCAGGTGAATTATCAGGGGTACTGCTAGCTGGGATAACGGAAAATGCCCCGGTTTGCTTTAAAAAACAGGTATAAAAAAAGCGCTTGCGCAATTTTACGATCTAATTTTTTATGGCTATAAAGTGTACTGTTCTATCAGCATAGCAGATCAAAGCGAACCCGACAGTCGCCTAATTTGCCCTGTTTTCTCCCTCGATCGCCTGTTCGATCAGTAGTGCCAGGTACTGCTGGTGCAAGTGACGGTAAGTCGGGCTTTGCAAGTTTCCGTCCCGCGCGATCTCAAGGTGCATCGCCTCATGCACCTCACCCAGCGGGGAGACTTCCAGCCCTTGCTCGTGGAGATAATTGCCACTGGTACATGGGCGGCTGGAGAGCTGACGGACGATCTCCGGCCAGGCGGATACGGTCGTGAGGCGTTGTTCCCAACGAATTGATTCCGCCAGAACGCCGAGGGCGGTGCGGGGTTGCACGGCGTCGATCGCAAACGGCAGGTGTGTCCCGGCCCAGGCGGGGATATCTTCGGCAGCAAGTGGGCAGGCGATTACATAGCCCTGGCCAAAATCGGCTCCGAGGATCGCCGCAGCCTCGATGAGCCCCGGACTTTCCAGTCCCTCGACCACGACCCGTGCGCCCGCCTCATGGGCGAGATCGGTCATGTGCGCAATAAAACTGAGTACCCGTAAAGGATCGGCTGCGACTCCGCGCACCAGTCCTTGATCGATCTTGACCACATCGAAGGGGATCTGGCGTAGACGGAGTAAGCTTGAGTAGCCGCTGCCCAGATCATCCTGGGCAAACTGTATACCTAATTCGCGCCACGGTGCGAGCATCGACTCAACTGAACCGGCCTGTTGCATCGTTTCAGTTTCCAGAATCTCAACTGAAAGATGATGTCCTGTGGGCAGTGGCCGGGCAGCAAGTGCGTGACGGGTAGCTTTCAGGTAGCGTGGATCGGTGAGTCCCCGCGGCGGCAGGTTGAGGCTGATGCCGGTCACGAGACCCCGGCTCCGCCATGAATCGAGAGTCTGAAGGGTCTGATCAAGACCGAGCTGATACAGGGTGTAGAGATCTTCGTGACCAAAGGCAGGCAAAAACCGATCCGGGGTGAACCACGTCTCGTTCTCGTGCAGCCGGGCAAGTGCCTCGACCTTGACCAAGGCTCCCTGTTTGAGATCTATCACCGGCTGATAGAACATCTCCAGCCCGCCCGAGACAAGGAGGTGCCGATAGTGCCGCCGTTTGGGGGCAGCTTGCACCCGGGTGGCCTGGCGCAGGCGCTCGAGTCCGAGCGAGAGCACGCGTTGCAGGTGTTCAAGCAGCACCTGTTGGGCTGAACCGGTATAGCCCCCCGGATAGGGTGAATAGATCAGAAGCAGCGCCACCGGTGCATCCCCGATGCGTAGCGGTATCGATGCCGAGGAGCGGATGCCCAGTCCCAAAGCCAGATCCCGCCAGGGAGTAACGCGGGAATCAGTGGCGTAATGCAGTACGTGCTGGATCTCACCATCGTGCCAGGCCTTGTTGCTGGTGCCCTGAGCTTTGGAACGTTTTGAATCGATACGCAGCGGCGGGGTCTTGCCCGCCTTGAGCTGTTCGAGGTAGTGTCGGAAGGGTTCGCCAGCAATGGCTTCATACTGTAGCACACCCTCGGCATCGGGTCGGGCAATAGTGGCGGCTTCGATCTCTTCGAGTTCGAGCAGTGCGAGTACGGCTCCCTCGATCAGATCGGTGTAGTATTCGGCATGCCAGGCCAGGTCTTCGATTGTGTTACGAACCCGATTGTAAGCGCGGTCGACTTCGGCATAACCTTCGAGTTCGAATTCAACCTCCAGAGCCAGACGCCGGGTGAGCACGGGTTGAGCGAGGCGCAGACGCAACGGTTTGTGCGCAAAAGCCTCTTCCAGACCCTTCATCCATAGTCCATAGTTTTGAATCAGGCAGGGGCGATTCATTCCCACCGCAGCATGGATTCGACCGAGACGCTGAGCGGTCTCGCGATGGGTTGATTCCTCAAGTTCAGGGGCAATGATCATGGCGAGATGCTCACCCTGTTTCATTTTGAGGTGTTTGAGTTCTTCAGGGATGAGCCTCTCGATAATTGTTGCCGAGTCTGGTTCGCGAAGCAGTGCGGTGTAGAAGGTCTCGACAAAGCGTTCGGTTACGGTATCGAGCAAGACATGCAACGGCGCAAGTAGCCGTGCCGCGCCTGCCCCGTAGACGGGAACGGTTTTTACTCCTGCATCCGGCTTGCCCCCGGCCTGATCCGGTTTTTCCGTCTCGTTGACCAGCATCCACCATTGTGTTCGCTTTCCCTTGCGACTCTTGGCCCGGTACAGAGCCTGGTCGGCCAGGCGCAGAAGCTCACCGGGCGTCGATCCTCCCTCGGCCAGCGGGTAGATCGCAAGCCCCAGGCTGGCCTGGAGTTGGACTTGCCCCCCGTTAATCTCGATCGGTGTCTCGATAGCCTGGTGCAGACGTTCAAGGGTTGCTTCGATTGCCTCCGGTCTGTCCAGATCTTCGAGCAGAATTACAAACTCGTCTCCACCCACCCTGCCGACGGTGTCCGAGCCGCGTAAACTTTTGCGTATCCTCTCGCCGAGTTGCTTGAGGACGTTATCACCTGCGTCATGACCATGACAGTTGTTGAACAGTTTGAAATCATCAAGATCGAACATTCCTACCGCAAGCAGCGTTTTCCGCCGTCTGGCGGCAGACAGCGCCCGTTCAAGCTGAGCCTCCATATCGCGACGGTTGGGCAGGTTGGTGAGAGAATCGGTATATGCGAGGAGTTCCAGTTGGCGACGATCATCCAGGTGGTGAAGCTCAAGCCCGAGGATGGTGGACAGGTGCTGTAACAGTTCGGGCCAGGGCGAGGTGGAAAAAAAACCTGTTTGTCGGCTGATAACAGCCGCTATCGCAATAACCCCCGCAGGATCGCAAAGCGGTATCGCGGCCGAGGAGCGCCAGCCGGCTCGTGTACGGTGCTCATCCCAGGGGGCGAGGCTCTCGTGCTGGCTCCAGTCGGCTATGATTTGTATCTTGCCACTGCGCCAGGCTTTTCCGCTGGGGCTCTGACCCTCGGGGCTGTCATCGACCCGCACGGTGATGGCTTTGAGGTACTCTGCGATACCCTCACCATCTGATGCTTCAAAAATCAGCTTTCCGTCCTCGTCCGGATGCCCCACCCATGCGCCATCCGCACCAGCGGAAATCGCCCAGTAGACCAGCATCCGGGCGAGACTTGCGCGATCCGTCACTCCGGCCAGTCGGTAGTCGAGGTCAAGGATCAATTCGGCGAATCTGGAAGTCATTAGCGCATGGTTTACATGGTTATTGAGGCGAGATAATGCTGTTCGACAGAATACGAGCTTAGTGTGCGTTCTTGCCGAACAGCATCCCGTAATCTGCAACAGAACTTTTAGAATAAGTTTAGAATAAATATAGCTTAGACAAAAGGATAAGACAATTTTAACATTTAACACCACTATTGTCCCGTTCATGTCCCTTTGCCGATATTGTGTCCGGGGCTAAAGCCCCGGCTCCTCACACAGCACACTAACCCCGGAAGTGAGGCTTTAGCCTCGCTTGATACAACGAGCAAAGCCAGCATGAGATGAAAACGCAAGATTGCGAACAGGGATAATGCCTTATGCTCTGGTAGGCGAGGGCGTATTCAGAACAAAAAAAAGGGGTACCGTTAGGTACCCCTTGTTTCTGCATCTGATTGAAACGCTGAACCGGATTCGGGATTAGAATTCAATCCCGAAAAATGGTTCAGGAATTATTCATAAAGCTGCTCACCGTGTTGAGTGATGTCGAGACCTTCAGATTCATCTTCTTCGGAGACACGCAGACCCATCACAATATCCAGTCCCTTGATAATGATGTAGGTTACGATAGCGTCATAGACGACAGTAAACAGAACCCCTTTTCCCTGGATGATGAACTGGCTCATGATACTACCGTGTGCCGCAGCGTTCAGGCCAGCGCCACCATAGATTGCCGCCGAGAAGACTCCGGTCAGTAAGGCACCGACAATACCGCCAATAGCATGCACACCAAAGGCATCCAGAGAATCATCATAGCCCATCAATTTCTTGAGGTAGATAGCTGACAAGAAGCAGATTACGCCCGCTGAGATACCGATAACAAACGCGCCCATCGGCCCCACGAAACCTGATGCCGGTGTGATGGCAACCAGACCTGCTACCGCACCGGAACTCATGCCCAGCAAGGTGGGTTTGCCACGTAGGGCCCACTCTGTGAACATCCATGTCAATGCGGCTACACCGGCGGCAATTTGAGTCACGGCCATAGCCATGCCTGCTGTGCCGTCTGCGGCCAGTTCTGAACCAGCGTTGAAACCGAACCAGCCCACCCATAGCAAACCGACTCCGACCATGGTGTAAACCAGGTTTACAGGGGGCATGGGTGCCGTCGGATATCCCTTGCGCTTGCCCAGTACCAGGGCGGCAACCAGACCGGCTACACCAGCGTTGATGTGTACGACGGTGCCACCGGCAAAGTCCTGTACGCCATCACCGGCCAGCCAACCGCCACCCCAGACCATATGGGCAATAGGGGCGTAGACCAACAATGACCACAGACCCAGGAACCATAACATGGCTGAGAATTTCATCCGTTCAACGATGGAACCGATGATCAGTGCCGGTGTAATAATGGCAAAAGTCATCTGGAAGGTCATGAAGACCATTTCCGGAATATTACCTGTTACCGCGTTGTAGCCCACGCCCTTGAGGAATATGGCGCTGAGGTTACCAATATATTGACCGTCACCCTTGAAGGCGAGTGAATAACCGGCCACCGCCCAGATCACTGTCATCAATGCGGTCACTGCGAATGTTGCCGCTGCGGTGGCCAACAGGTTTTTGCGACGCACCATGCCGCCGTAAAATAACGCGACACCCGGCACGGTCATGAGCAATACCAGGGCGGTGGAAGTTAACATCCATGCTGTATTACCGGTGTCTATTTTAGTCACCGTATCGGCCCAGGCGCTGGGCATCAGCCCGAACAGTCCAACTAGAAATATGGAAAATTTGGTTAGTTTCATTATTTATTACCTTTATCAGATCGCTTCAATTCCGGTCTCGCCGGTACGGATGCGGATAACCTGTTCAACACTCGTGACGAAGATTTTGCCATCGCCAATTTTGCCTGTGTTTGCCGATTTGGAGATGGCTTCGATTGCCTGATCAACCAAACTGCTATCCACGACAGCTTCGAGTTTCACCTTGGGTAAAAAATCCACTACATATTCTGCGCCACGATATAATTCCGTGTGCCCCTTCTGCCGGCCAAAGCCCTTTACCTCACTGACCGTGATGCCTTGCACCCCGATCTCAGAGAGAGCTTCACGCACGTCATCCAGCTTAAAGGGCTTGATGATTGCTGTTACGAGTTTCATACCAATACTTCCTCCACAAGAGAGCCCACCTGGGTGGGCCTGGTTATAGTCCGATGTACGCCTGATTTTCAATTAACATTGCTGTCTTTGCACATGTTATGCCAGAGGCGATATTCCTTATTTATCAAATGGATACCAGCATTTGGTGGAAAATAAAGCTATATGTAATGCACCATAATGGCAGTGGATGATATATGTCCGCACTAAATGAGTGCGTGGAAGGAGGGTAAAGTCTTTAAACCGGGGATTTAAACCTCACCGTCACCCCGCCCGATTGGTTTCGCACTGCGGCTTTTTTCAGATGTTGTATCCGGGGTTAAAGCCCCGGCTCCTGTCTTGGAAGTGAGGCTTTTACTGGTTCCCACGCTCCGGCGTGGGAACCAGTAAAAAAACGCAAGATTGTGAGCAGGGATGATGCTTTATGCTCTGATGGGGTATATCAGGGGGGTTAATAGGCTCTTGCCCTGTTCCGAAACGCTTAAATAAACAGCTTATCGGGATTGAGAATATTATTCGGATCAAAGTTATCTTTTATCTGCTGCATCAGTTGCAGGCTGGTGGCATCGAGCTCCCGGTCGATAAAAGCCCGCTTGCTGATACCTACGCCATGTTCACCGGAGAGGCTGCCTTTGAGTTCCAGGGCTAAATCGAATACCTGTCCCAGGCAGGTATCGATATTTTTCGCCTGCACGGGGTTGTCGGGATCATAGAGCAAATTTACGTGGATATTGCCATTGCCGGCATGGCCGAAGTTAACGATGGGTATGGCGTATTTTGCCGAGAGTTGTTCGAGTCCGTGGATGAGTGCCGGAATATTGGAAACGGGCACTACGATGTCTTCATTAATTTTATTGGGTGCCACAGTGCGCAGAGCAGGGGACAGAGCCTTGCGTGCGTTCCACAGGGCGCAGGCTTCCTCGGCTGTTTTTGCTGTGGTGAGGGATAGCAGGCCGCTGTTCGTTGCGACCTGGATTATTTTTTTTACATCGCCATCCAGATGTTCGCGGGTGCCGTCCAGTTCGATCATGAGCATGGCACCGGCTTTATCGGGAAATGAAATATTGGAGTTTTGGCGGATCAAATCGATCGCGGTGTGGTCGATAAATTCCAGCGCACAGGGGATGATCGGCTGTTTCATAATATCCGCCACGGCGCGGGTAGCCGATTCAATGTCACGATAAATAACCTGAAGGATGCGCTTGTCTTCAGCCAGGGGGGTGAGTTTCAGAGTTGCCTCGGTAATAATGGCCAGTGTGCCCTCAGAGCCAATCAACAGGCGGGTGAGATCAAATCCGACAACGCCCTTGGTGGTGAAGACACCCGTGCGAAGGGATTCACCGCTGCCAGTGACGGCGCGCAGACCGAGTACATTTTCGCGTGGTGTGCCATATTTGACTGCCCGTGGGCCGGCAGAATTGTAGGCCAGATTACCGCCGATGGAGCAAAAGGCCGCGCTGCTGGGATCTGGGGGCCAGAAATAGCCGTGTTCGGCCAGCATGTTTTGCACTGTCTGATTGGTCAAGCCCGGTTGTACGCAGATATAGCGATCGTCGGGATTCATTTCGAGTACAGCCTGCATTTTTTCAGTCGAGAGTACAAGACCCGCACGCAAAGGCACGCTGGCACCAGTAGTGCCAGTGCCACGGCCACGCGCCGTTAAGGGGATCTGGTGCTGGTTACAAAGCTGGACAATGGCTTGCACCTGCGCATGGCTCTCAGGGAAAACCACCGCGTCAGGCGTGACCTGGATGCGACTGTTGTCATAGCCGTAAGTGATGCAATCCGCTGTTTCGGTAAGTAATTGTTCGGGGCTGAGAATGTTGTTCAGTACGGCGACAAACTCGGGAGTCAATGTGTTTTCACGGGGCATGGCGTTGAAGCGACAAGGCGGAATTAGTGGTTGTCGGGAAACAGAATGTGGTCAATCTGGTGACATAGACAGTGGATAGTCAGTAGATGCACCTCCTGAATACGGGCGGTATTATCGGCAGGGACGCGGATTTCCACGTCATTATCATTGAGCTGCCTAGTCAGTCTGCCGCCATCGTGGCCGGTGAGGGCGATGACGCGCATATTCTTTTCCTGCGCGGCTTCAATGGCGCGTATTACATTGGTCGAGTTGCCGCTGGTGGAAATGGCCAGCAGGACATCGCCTGTCTGACCCAGAGCGCTAACCTGGCGGGCAAAGATTTCTTTATAGCTATAATCATTGCCAATAGCGGTAAGCGCTGATGAATCGGTGGTAAGGGCGATGGCAGGCAGGCCGGGACGTTCGCGTTCGAAACGGCAGATCAGTTCGGCAGAGAAATGCTGGGCATCTGCCGCAGAGCCGCCGTTGCCGCAACTGAGAATTTTATGGCCGGATTCGAGGCTTTCGACAGCCAGGGCAATAGCGTGGCTGATATAACCTGCCAGAGCGTCGCGGGCGGTTTGTTTGGTTTTGATGCTGTCGTTGAAAAGTGCGAGAACCTGTTCGTTTATAGTCATGTTAAAGCCAGAAAGGCATTTTTAATCCAGTTAATTGAAGGTTGGTTATTTTTCAGGCTGATGGAAACAACATCAAAGCGAGCCGGTCGTTCTGCCTGTAGCGGGTTGCGTTGCAAGTAGCGTGCAGCGGCCGCCAGCAACTTTTTCTGTTTGCTGCGAGTAACCGTTTCTGCACCACTGCCGAAGTTATCATTGCGGCGATAACGTACTTCAACGAATACCAGGCTTTGCCGATCTTCCATGATCAGATCAATCTCACCCTGGGGTACCGAAAAATTACGCTCAAGTAAACACAGCCCCTGAGCCAGCAAATAACGGCAGGCCAGCGATTCAGTTTCCTGTCCGATTGCCCGTGTTGTCTTTCCTTTTACAAACACGACTATACCTTTGTTATATTCCCTGATCTACCCGTACAGGTCGGCCATTAACAAATTTTACCCAGGTCAGTTGGCGGTGTATTTGCTGTTTCAGATCCAGCCTGAGACTGCCAGTTTCACCATCAAAACGCTCATAGGGATATTTTTTCAGGGTGTTCAGTGCGCCAATAATATCATAGGCATCGATGCCCAGCGCATAGAGACGTTGAAAGTTATGCCCCGCGCTGGAAATTTGCGGGGTGAGTTTGCTACGCAGACTCCGGGGGTGATTACTGTCGGTCAACACCCAGGGCATGTCGCCAAATATCAGGCCGTCCATGTCACGGTCGCGGGCAGGATTGAGGTTGCCGGTGAAAACATGGGAGGTGCCGTAAACCGGCACGCTGGAAGCATGGTAAAACTTGAGTTGGGGGCGTATCTGGCGTGCCTGCCTCGGATAGGCGGCGATAAAAATAAAATCAATATCCTGGCGTCGGCGGGAGACGTATTTGAGTTTACGGTTGAGCAGGCTGGAAAGACTGCGATAACGGCGTCTGCTTTGATCGATATTGAGCAGACGCCGGATGGGGCTGGAAAAATCCTTGTGTGCCGGGTTATAGGTTTCCTGGTTAACGATCTGTCCGCCAAGGTCACGCCAGCGCTGACTGAAGGCTTCTACCACCCGTTCACCCCAGGGACCGGTCGGTACCAGAGTCGTAGCATTGACATAGCCGGCGAGCCAGGTGCGCTCAGCAACCTGACGAGCTTCTTCCTCAGGTGAGAGGCCAAACTGATAGAGATTGACCGGGATATTATTATTCAGGCTGTAATTTAGAGCGAGAGTCGGGACGGGTAGTGGATTGCGGCTAGCGAGGTGGGCAATCGCAGTCTTGTCCAGCGGACCGACGACAAAGTCGGCACCCTGAGCAATGACCTGTTGATAAATGGCCGAGACGTTATTATTGTTGACATTATAAATATGGATGGACTGCTGGTTCTTTATGCGCCGGGAATAATAGGCGCCCAGAAAGCCGTCACGAATAGCTTCAGCCGCCTTGCCAAACTTGCTTGAAAACGGCAACAGCAGGGCAATCTGTTTGGGCAGCGAAACATCCTGCTGTTGGCGGTTGAGCAGGCTTTGAATAATCTGCTGGTCAGCAGGGTGCTGGGGATAGGTATGTTGCCACTGTCGGACTGCCTGACGCAGCATGGTCGGGCGCAATTGATAGGTCTTGGCGATGCGCACCAGATCCATCCAGCCGCTCAGTATATTGGGTGGAGGATCGGTGCGTAGTTGCATCAGTGCCTGCTCAGTGAGCATGGCCAGGGATTGCCAGATATCCTGCTGGTTGGCGTGTATCAGTTCAGGATCGACCAGGTAATGTTCACGCTTGATTAGTTCCCGCGCTGTCTCGATGCGATTGCCTGAGAGCGTAAAGGCATCTGCGCGCAAATCATAATAATCGGCCAGATAATACCGATTACTGTCGGCAGAGGGTGGGACAGCGAGCAGTTGCAGAACCTTATCGGCCTGGCGCTGGATGAGGGCGATATGCGATTGTGCCAGCCTCAAAAGCAGGCGCTGATTTACTTTGGCATAATTGATTTGCAGGTTCTGCAGGGTTTGTTTGGCCTTGGCAGGATTCTTCATGCTGGCTTCGGCTGCTGCGGCGCGTAATAGTAACGGTGTGCGCTCGTAGGGTCGTACCTGCCGGGCCAGATCCAGAAACAGGGCATCGGCTTTCTGATATTCACCACGGGCAAACAGAAGCTCGGCTTCATCAGGATTGAGCTTCATCGGCATCGGGCCGCTGGCACAGCTGAAGAGACTGAAGCTGATGAACAGGAGCAAAATTATTTTAATCAGAGCGTTCATAGACTTGTTAAACTGTCCTGTAATCTGTCGGGGTGAATGTTTACCATTATAACGACAGGGAATCAAAATTGCGCTGCCATTTACAATGAATCATGTGGAATGAATCATGGATTTTCCTAAACAGTGTTTGTATGTCGTTGCCACGCCGATTGGCAACCTGGGGGATTTCAGCCCGCGGGCAGTCGAAATCCTGCAACGGGTTGATTTGATTGCAGCCGAGGATACGCGCCACAGCGGACGATTATTGCAGCATTTTGCTATTCATACATCGATGCAGGCGCTGCATGAACACAATGAACGCAGGCTGGCTGATACGCTGGTACAAAAAATCGGGAACGGTCAGACGATCGCGCTGATTTCCGATGCCGGTACACCCCTGCTAAGCGACCCCGGTTATCATCTGGTGCGGTTAGCGCGTGAAAAAGGCATTCGGGTGATCCCGGTGCCCGGTGCCTGCGCGGCTATTACGGCGCTGTCCGCTGCCGGTCTGGCGACTGATCGTTTTCGTTTCGAGGGTTTTCTGGCGGCAAAGAGGGGTGCCCGGCGGCAGCAACTGGAGAACCTGAAGCAGGAAACCCTGACACTGCTGTTTTACGAAAGCCCGCACCGGATTGAGGATAGCCTTGCGGATATGCAAGCAATTTTTGGTGCGCAACGCCAGGCCGTGCTGGCGCGTGAACTGACCAAGACTTTTGAAACCATCCGCAGTGCTACGCTGGCGGAGTTGTCAAATTGGGTAGCGGGCGATGCCAACCAGCGTAAAGGCGAAATCGTACTGTTGGTGCAGGGCGCTGCGGTCGCTGATGCTGATGATCTGAATGCCGATGCCGAGCGCGTTCTGAAAATTCTATTGCAGGACTTGCCGTTGAAACAGGCGGTCGGCCTGGCCACCGAAATTACCGGCGTGCGCAAGAAAAAACTTTATGCGCGGGGGCTGGAGCTGAAACAGGAGCGTGGGAATCAGTGAAAACTCTGCGCCCCCGCGTTCTCAGTGCAGCCATCATTCGGCCGTTTTCTGTCCATGCGCGATCTTCGGCCAGTAGGTCTCTAAATTAAAACTCGGGCTGTGTATACCAATATGACACTGAGCGCATATTTGTTTCTTTTTCCACTGATGGTTTCCCGTTGCTGTTTTACCGCCATCGTCCACATGCGCCTGTGCCGGGCCGTGGCAGGATTCGCATTGTACGCCGCTTAAATGAGGTGTAAGTCCGGTGTTCAGAAAACCGCCAGGCCGGTTGAAGCCTACGCTGTGACAGGCAACGCAGTCGGGATCAAAATTTTTGCCCACGGATTCAAGATCTTCGTAGGCATGGGGATGTCGTGTCTGTTGCCACTTCTGATATTCCGGCGCATGGCAGGCACGGCACTTTTCGGCACCGGCATAGGGGCTTTTACCTTGTTGCCGTTGTTTGCGTAGAGCCACCTGTTTTTCATAGTCGGCTTTGAGCGTAGCATTAAATGCAGCATACCAGGCCTTGGTGCGCGGTGAGTCGGCTACGCTTTCTGGCAGGGAGATTACCCGCTGTTGCCAGTGGCCGATGCGCGTTTTGAGGGCCTGTTTTTCAAGTGTAAACTGTAACAGGCCCATGTACATACCCCGTGCACCGGGTTGCAGTAAGAGCGTGTTGTCTATTTGCACTGGCGCAACAAATTTGTCCTGGCGTGAAGGAATAATAAGTATATCGATGTTCTTTAGCGGCAGGATCTTTTTTGCGTCTGTCAGACGCAGGTTGGTTGTAAGCACGGTAATGGCACCGGCATTTTTTTCTGTTGCCAGTTTCTCTGTCAGCCGTTTCTGTACCGATGTGATGTCAGCGCTCGAATTCTTGCGCAGGGTTTGTGGCGGCAATACGGACCACTGAAAGAAACTGAATGACTGTGACTGGCGTTGCAGCGTTTTTTGATAAGCAAAGACTGAGTGATCCAGGGCATTGCTGAGAATAAAGGGCAGATCATAGTGGCGGAGGAAGTTCGCACCAAAGGCGAGATCCCGCGCCTGCACGCCGATAATATCGTAATTTAAAAACTTCATGCCGCGTAAAATATAGTCGCTACGAATCCGATCTGAAGGCATCTCGGCAATCAGCAGTCCTCCGCTGGAAATGAATAACAAATCCGGATTACTCTGGCGCAACTGATCAATCATGCTCACCTGGCGTTTGATACCGCCAAGGTCGCCTTCAAGAGTGCAGCCGCAGGGTTCGAGTTCACCATTCAGATTGCCAGTATAGACAAGGGTATAAGAAGCGATAACTGCATGATTAAAAAACAGAAAAAGACAAATAAGACTGACAACAGGCTTTATCACAGACATAGATTTTCCGTCCTTTTTTATTCCATATTTTACTCTGAATTTCACTTTGCGTCTGAAATCCGGTAAACTTTATTACGGAGTCGGCCAGACAGTCGCTGGGAATTTTTTTCCTGGAGGAAAGTCCGGGCTCCACAGGACAGGGTGCCAGGTAACACCTGGGAGGCGCGAGCCTACGGCCAGTGCAACAGAAAGTATACCGCCAGTTTCGACTGGTAAGGGTGAAAGGGTGCGGTAAGAGCGCACCGCGTCGGTGGTAACACTCGGCGGCATGGTAAACCCCACCCGGAGCAAGGCCAAATAGGGGAACGTTAAGTGTGGTCCGCACGGTTCCCGGGTAGGCTGCTTGAGGCATGCGGTGACGTATGTCCAGATGAATGGCTGTCCAAGACAGAACCCGGCTTATCGGCCGACTCCTTGATCTTTAAAGCCTTAAATCTTGGTTAGGTTTCTTAATAAAGGTCATACATGAACATGAAAGATGGATTTGAGTTAAGGAAGTCTTCTGGAATGGGGGAGGGGATTTTCGCCACCAAAGTATTTAAGGCGGGTGACATAGTGATGGTTGGCGTTATTGAAAAAACCCTGAATGGGAATCACTCTCATGCTTCACAGATAGGCGAAAATGAGTATGTACTTCACGCTGGATTAATAACTAAGGTTAATCATTCCTGTGAGCCCAATTGTGGTATTAGAGTTAATGAAACTAGCGCACATGATTATATTGCAATAAAGAAAATTGAGGTTAATGAAGAAATAACTTTCGATTATGCTATGCGAAACTATATTATCGACTACTTCCCGAAAAAGTGCATGTGTGGCTCTAAGATATGTCGTGGTAGGATTACGGGATGGAAAGATTTATCAGACGAAAAGAAAAAAGAGTATAAAGGCTTTGCAGTTCCTTACCTGTTTGAGTTGGAGGCCAAGAATTCTCACGAGGTAGTGTACGATATACAGAACGTATAAACCTATCTCATCCAGGGGACAGTTGAAAGTGTCGTGCCTTTTGCAAAAAACCCGCAAAAGCCACGCCAGCTTTAAAAGCTCCTGATGAGGGCGGTATCCCCCACAAAATAATGTCTAAAATTAAACCGATAAAAGAAAAATCCGCCAATATTTTATTGTTGATGTGCCTCAGCACAGCACACAGCAACAAATGCTTTTGCCTTTATTGGCGGACAGATAAGCGTTTAGCTTTTAAAAAATATTCATGGGGATACCCCAGGCCTTAAATAAAATGCATTGCCCTCGCACAGCGTGCAGTTACCAAACCCGCAGGCAGGGCTGGGTAGGATGTGAGTGTCGATCAGGTCTTCTGCATGGGTGGCCGCAGGAAGAGCCTGTGGCGCAAAAAAACATGTACGCCCAATAATGGTATAATAATCACTCAATCCCTGTAGTTTCTTCTTCCTAAGCTACTTTAGGAACCCACCACAAGCCGTTGTTTTATTTATCTTCCATTTCTGTGGGAGGGCGTTTCCGGGGTCTTTCCCCACGTTGCACCACTGCTCTAAGTCATTGTCATTAAAGAAAGAATCTATGTTTTTGTGCGCCGCTCAGCTTGACACCAGTAGTCTCTCCTACCTATAGTGTATCAAAGTGGATCAATGTGGGGATAAATGGGTAATAAGACCCTGATGCCCCCTGATACAGACTTCGGGAGCAAGCGTTTGTTACGCGGCGTAAACACACTCAATCTGGATGCTAAGGGGCGCATGGCGATCCCGAGTCGCTATCGTGAGCGTTTGCTTGGCCAGTGCGAAGGACAGGTCGTGGTGACGCGAGATGTATGCGATCCCTGCTTGTTGCTTTATCCCCTGCCGGATTGGGAAGTTCTGGAACGGGATTTACAGCGTTTGAAAAATGTGGATCCCGAGACGCGCCGATATCAGAGGATTCTGATTGGCCATGCGGCCGATCTGGAAATGGATGGTAACGGACGAATTCTTCTTCCGCCGACCCTGCGCAAGGTGGTCGGGCTGGACAAGCATATTGCATTGGTGGGACAGGCTAACAAGTTTGAAATCTGGGATGAACAGATCTGGAACAAGCAGTGTGAGGAGATGCTGGCGAGCAACAGTAGTCACCAGCCTTCCGAGCAGCTTGAGTCGCTGTCACTCTAGATGATGACAACCCAGGCTAAACATCGACCGGTGCTGTTGGATGAGGCGCTGGTAGCGCTGAATATGGAACCTGCGGGATGCTATGTGGATGGCACCTTTGGTCGGGGCGGTCATAGTGGTGCGATGCTGGACAGCTTGAATGAGGCGGGAAAATTGCTGGCACTGGATAAGGATCCCGAGGCGATCGAAGCGGCGAACCAGCGGTTTGCCGATGATCCGCGCGTTGTTATCAGGCAGGACAGCTTTGCCATGATGGCGCAGCATGTTGCCGCTTTGGGCTGGACAAATCAGGTGGATGGCATATTGCTGGATCTGGGTGTGTCATCACCACAGTTGGATGATGCCCGTCGCGGTTTCAGTTTTCAGAAAGAGGGACCGTTGGATATGCGCATGAATCCACAACAGGGTCAGTCAGCAGCCGAATGGCTGGCCGGAGCCAGGGAGCAGGACATTGTGAAGGTATTAAAAAAATACGGTGAAGAGCGTTTTGCCCGGCGTATTGCCCGCGCCATTATTCAGGCGGGCAGGGAAAAGCCTGTTATCACCACCAAACAACTGGCTGATATTGTTGCGCAGGCGAATCCTGCCTGGGAGAAAGGCAAGGATCCGGCCACCCGTAGTTTTCAGGCAATTCGTATTTATATTAATCGTGAGCTGGATGATCTGGAGCAGGTGATGGCTCAGGCAACCGGGATACTCAAGCCGGGAGGGAGACTGGTGGTGATCAGTTTCCATTCACTGGAAGATCGGCGGGTAAAGCGTTTCATGCGTGATGCCGCTCGCGGTGATGCTTTTCCGCCAGACTTGCCGGTTACCCAGGCGCAGCTCAATCCGAGTCTGCGTCTGGTGGGTAAGGCGGTGCGCGCCGGGGAGGCTGAACTGGCGCAAAATCCGCGGGCACGCAGTGCGATCATGCGTGTGGCCGAACGGCTGGGCTGAGGCGAGTGTGAAGATGTCATTTTTTGCTCCGCTTTTGCTCTTAATGGTGTTGGTCATGTTCTCCGCCCTGGCCGTGGTTTATAGCAAGCATCAGAGTCGCAAACTGTTTGTGGAACTGAACAGCCTGCAAAAAACCCGGGATGCGATGGATGTGGAATGGGGGCAGTTACAGCTGGAGCAAAGCGCCTGGTCGTCCAGTGGACGTATCGAAAAACTGGCGCGTCAGCGGTTGAATATGACGCGAATAGAATACAAGAAGATCATTATTGTCAAACTTCATGCTAAGTGAGCAAAGCGCGAGTGAATAAATACAGCACAAGCAATCAGCCCGTCAGATCCTTTCGCCTTGGCGTGGTTGTGCTGTTGGTTGTGTCGTCTGCTTTGCTGCTGCTTTGGCGTGGGGTGGATCTTAATATATTGCGCAGGAATTTTCTTCAGCAGCAGGGGAATGCACGTTATTTGCGGGTGATTCCGATCGCGGCGCACCGGGGTATGATCCTGGATCGCAATGGCGAGCCGCTGGCGATTAGTACACCGGTAGATTCAGTCTGGGTGCAGCCACGTGATTTTATTCATGCGCGTGAACAATGGCCGCATATCGCCCATTTGCTGGGAATGAAAATCAGCGATCTACAGCATGAGGTCTTGCCGCGACGTACACGGGACTTTGTCTATATCAAGCGTCATATTGCACCGCATCTGGCGGCTCAGGTCATGGCGCTTAAAATCCCGGGCGTGTCCCTGCGACGTGAATATCAGCGTTACTATCCAACGGGTGAAGTTGCGGCCCATGTTCTGGGTTTTACTAACGTGGATGATATCGGGCAGGAAGGAATGGAGCTGGCCTGGAACAAATGGTTGCAGGGCGTACCGGGTTCGCAGCGAGTGCTGAAAGATCGGCTGGGACGGGTGATTAAACATATCGAATTGATTCGCAAGGCTCATCCCGGCAAAAATCTGGTGCTGAGTATCGATCGTCGTTTGCAGTACCTTGCCTACCGTGAACTGAAACGCATGGTTCTCAAGCAGAATGCAGTTTCCGGTTCGGTGGTGGTTTTGAATTCGCGTACAGGTGAAGTGTTGGCAATGGTCAACCAGCCATCTTACAACCCCAATGATCGGAGCCAGCTACGGGGTGGAAATTATCGCAATCGTGCGGTTACCGATGTCTTTGAACCCGGTTCGACGGCCAAGCCCTTTACCGTGGCGGCGGCATTGGAAAGTGGCAAATATACTCCGCAGACACTTATCAATACGACACCGGGTATATTCAGAGTTGGTCGTTACCATGTCCGTGATGTCCGTGATTACGGCCTTATCAGCGTATCCACCGTGATTCAAAAATCCAGCAACGTTGGTGCCAGCAAGATGGCGCTGGCGATGAATCCGGATCGTCTCTGGCGCGCCTATGCCCGGGTTGGTTTTGGTGAGACGACCGGCAGTGGTTTTCCCGGCGAAGTCAGCGGTGAATTTTCCCGTGAGCGTCCCTGGCGTGCTATCGATCGTGCCACCCTGTCTTTTGGCTATGGCGTTTCGGTAACGGTTTTGCAACTGGCGCGAGCTTATATGGTTTTGGCCGATGATGGCCGGGAGCTGCCCGTGCGTTTTTTACCTCCTTCGGCCGATGATCCTGTGGCTCGTGGCAAGCAGGTTATGCCGGTCAAGATTGCCCGGGCCGTACGCCGCATGATGGAGCGAGTGGTGGAAAAAGGCGGGACCGGAACCCGTGCAGAGATTCCGGGTTACCATGTGGCGGGCAAGACCGGAACCATGAGGAAGGCGATCGCAGGCGGCTATAGTAATGATCGTTATGTCTCGGTTTTTGCCGGTATGGCACCTGCTGGCAATCCGCGTCTGGTGATGGTCGTGGTAATTAACGAGCCGCGTAACGGGGTTTATTATGGCGGCTTGGTGGCCGCGCCAGTATTTGCCCGGGTGATGTCCGGCGCTCTGCGTTTATTGAATGTGCCGCCGGATGATATTCCCACCAGGCTGGTAACATTGGCGGCACTTTCTATTGCCCGTGAGGGAGGTCAGCGATGATGAGTGCAGTGGCGGTGAAACCGATCATGCTCAGGGCATTGCTTACGGGGATCGCCCATGTGTCTCAGGATGCTGAGCGGGCCGTGAATGAACTTTGTCTGGACAGCCGGGTACTGCGTGCCGGGGATATTTTTATTGCGCTCAAGGGGCGGGGTGATTCCGGCCATGATGCAGCTGCCTTCATCGACGAGGCTATCGCCCGCGGTGCACAGGCGGTGCTGTGGCAAAGTGAAGTCGATCTACCTGCGGTGGGGCTGGGATGGCGAATGGCGGCAACGGGTGAGAAAATTCCGTTGATTGCGGTTGCCGGGCTGGACGCGAAGCTGGGGCTGATCGCTGATCGTTTCTATGCTGCGCCGTCGAAATATCTGTCGATTACCGGCATTACCGGCACCAATGGCAAGACATCAATCAGCCAGTATCTGGCTCAGTGCCTGGCGGTGGATGGTTCCTGCGGAATCATGGGCACCCTGGGTGCCGGTGTTATGAAAGCGGGTGTGGCGGAACCTGAATTGCAGCAAACCGGTTACACCACCCCCGATGCCCTGCGTAGTCATCAGTGGTTGTCCGGCATGCGTGCCCAGGGGGTAACCGAGATCAGCATGGAAGTATCCTCGCATGCATTAGCTCAGGGGCGGGTTAATGATATTCGTTTTGATCGTGCCGTATTTACCAATCTCAGCCGCGATCATCTGGATTATCACGGTGATATGCACACCTATGCCCAGGTTAAGGCCGGGCTGTTTGCGATGCCGGATCTGAAGCAGGCGGTGATCAATGTGGATGATGCCTATGGCCGCGAACTGAGCGCCGGGCTGGCGAGCCAGACGGGATTATCAATTATTCGTTATGGCCTGCAAGAACAGCAACAGCCTGATGTTCTGGCACAGGATTTAAAGCTCGATGCGCAGGGGCTGTCCATGCGGGTCGAGACACCCTGGGGCTCATCGCCGCTGCGTATATCCCTGCTGGGTCGCTTCAATGCCAGCAATGTACTGGCCGTGTTGGCCGTGCTGGGGCAAAAAGGTATGCCCTTCAGACAGATTATTACCCGTTTAGAGGCACTCAAACCGGTGGCTGGACGCATGCAGTGTCTTGGCGGAGGTGAGCAACCTCTGGTGGTGGTGGATTATGCGCATACGCCGGATGCTCTGGAACAGGCTTTGCTGGCAGTGCGGGAACATGCGCGGGGGCAATGCTGGTGCGTGTTTGGTTGTGGTGGTGATCGTGACCAGGGTAAGCGCGCGCTGATGGGAGAGGTTGCGGCGCGGCTGGCGGATCAGATCATTTTAACCAACGACAACCCGCGTTCGGAGGCAGCAGAAGAAATTCTGGCTCATATCCGGCAGGGTATAGGCGAGGATAAAGCGTTCATGCTTGAAACGGATCGCGCGGTGGCTATTGGTTTAGCGATCACTCAGGCGCAGATTGGCGATGTGGTGCTGATAGCGGGTAAAGGGCATGAAGATTATCAAATTACAGGTACAGATAAACAGGCCTTCAGTGATGTGTGCGAGGTAAAAAAACAATTATTGAAAAAAGTGGCTGAATCATGAATACGCAGGCCGCTATGACCGCCACACAGGGATTCTGTATGCGCTTGTATGAAGTTGCAGAAGTGCTGCGTGCGGCAGGCATGGGCGTTATTGTGCAAGGTGAAGATGTTTTGCTTGAGGGCGTGAGTACGGATACGCGTAATGTACACAAGGGTGAATTGTTTATTGCCCTGAACGGGCCGAATTTCGAGGGTAATGCCTTTGCGGGCAAAGCCCTGCTAAATGAAGCTGCCGCCTGTTTGCTGGAGCGGGACATGGGCGTGAGTCCGGCACTGATCATCGATGATAGTCGCCAGGCGCTGGGATTGTTGGCGCAGGCCTGGCGTCAACGTTTTAGCCTGCCGCTGGTAGCGGTGACCGGCAGTAACGGCAAGACTACGGTGAAGGAAATGCTGGCCAGTATTTTCAGTCGCAAAGGCCGGGTGCTGGCGACGCGCGGTAATTTAAACAATGACATCGGTATGCCCCAGACTTTGTTGCGGCTGAATCCATCATATGACCATGCGGTGATTGAGATGGGTGCCAACCATGCCGGCGAGATCGCTTATCTGAGCAAACTGGCGGCTCCCGATGTCGCCCTGATTACCAATGCGGCAGCGGCACACCTGGCGGGTTTCGGCAGTCTCGAAGGCGTGGCCCGAGCCAAGGGCGAAATTTATGCCGGTCTGGCGACAGGGGGATGTGCGGTGATCAATGCCGATGATGCTTTTGCGCCTTTGTGGCAGGCGACGCTGACATGGCAGAAGAAAAATCTGCGTTGTCTGGATTTCGGCATTGAGGCTAAAGCGGATGTGAATGCAAACTGGCCTGCGGTAGATGGTCAGGTGAAAGTGAATACGTCAGAGGGCGGGTTTGATCTCAGACTGCCCTTGCCGGGTCGACACAATCTTATGAATGCACTGGCTGCCACTGCTGCGGCTATGGGTGCGGGCGTTGATCTCACTACGATCCGTGCCGGACTGGAATCCATGCAGGCGGTGCCCGGCAGATTGCAACTGAAAGTCGGCGTAGCGGGAAGTCGTATTCTTGATGACAGCTACAACGCCAACCCGGCGTCGATGAAAGCTGCGCTGGATGTTCTACAGGATTTTTCTGGGCGTCATTATCTGGCACTGGGGGATATGGGTGAACTGGGTGAGGATGAAACAACCCTGCATACGCAGGCCGGTAAACAGGCGCAAACCAGTGGTGTGCAACGTCTTTATACGCTGGGTTCACTATCACGTATCGCGGCTACGGCCTTCGGTGACGAGGCGCAATCTTTTGATAGCCACAGTAGCATGATCGATCGCCTGCGCGAAGATCTGGGTGCTGATGTGACTCTGCTGGTGAAAGGCTCACGGCGTATGCAGATGGACAAAATCGTAGATGCACTGAGCGTCGATGGGGGGACTTGCTAAAATGCTTTACCGTTTAGCCCAATACTTGCAGGAAATATATAGCGGATTCCATGTCTTCGACTATCTGACGTTGCGAGCCATCCTTGGCGTACTCACTTCCCTGCTGATTTCATTCATCATCGGTCCGGTGATGATTCGTAAACTGAACAAGTACAACATCGGCCAGACAGTGCGTGACGATGGTCCCGAAAGTCATTTTAGCAAGGCCGGTACGCCAACCATGGGTGGCGCACTGATTCTGGTCTCCATTTTTGTCAGTACTCTGTTGTGGTCGGATCTGGATAATCGCTATGTCTGGGTGGCGGTGATTACCACCGCTCTATTTGGCCTTATCGGCTGGGTGGACGACTACAAGAAACTGGTGAAGCGGGATCCCCGTGGCCTGAGCGCACGCTATAAATATTTATGGCAGTCGCTGGCCGGTTTGGGTGCGGCTATTTATCTCTATACCAGCGCAACCAGCCCGGCCGACACATTACTGATCGTGCCCATATTCAAGGACGTGGCGATTCCGCTGAGCCTGGTAAGCTATGTATCGTTGAGTTATTTCGTCATTGTTGGCAGCAGTAATTCAGTCAATCTCACTGATGGTCTCGACGGTCTGGCCATTATGCCGACCGTGATGGTCGCAGGGGCTCTGGCCGTATTTGCCTACCTTACCGGACATGTGGTGTTTTCCGCCTATTTATCCATACCCTATATACCGGGTGTTGGCGAGCTGGTGATTTTCTGCAGTGCCATTGTGGGTGCCGGGCTGGGTTTTCTCTGGTTCAATACCTATCCTGCCCAGGTATTTATGGGCGATGTGGGGGCGTTGGCGCTGGGCGCGGCGCTGGGTGTCGTCGCCATCATGGTGCGTCAGGAAATTGTGCTTTTTATTATGGGCGGGGTGTTCGTAATGGAAACTGTATCGGTCATTTTGCAGGTGGGTTCTTACAAACTCACAGGGCGGCGGATTTTTCGTATGGCTCCCCTGCACCACCATTTTGAACTCAAGGGCTGGCCAGAACCGCGCGTAATCGTGCGCTTCTGGATCATTACCGTCATTCTGGTGTTGATTGGTCTGGCAACACTGAAGGTGCGTTAAGCATGCTGGCAATGGAAAATAACATGACAGAGGAAAATACCATTCTGGACAGGCTGCGTACGCAGCGGGTGCTGATCGTGGGGCTGGGTGCTACCGGCCTCTCCTGTGCGCGTTTTCTGATAGCGCAGGGAGTCGAAGTGACGGTTACCGATAGCCGCGTTAACCCCCCGGGTCTGGATGTGTTGCAACAGGAATTCTCTGGCACGGCTGTATTTGTCGGCGGTTTCGAGGCCGATGTTTTTGAACGCGCAGATGTGATGTTACTTAGCCCCGGCGTTTCTTTGTATGAGCCGCTGGTGGCCGAAGCGCGGGCGCGTGGTGCCGAAATACTGGGTGATGTGGAATTGTTTGCCCGTCTGGTCAGCGCCCCTGTAATCGCAATTACCGGCTCTAATGGTAAGAGCACCGTGACCACCCTGGTCGGGGTGATGGCGCAGGCGGCCGGACGGCAGGTCGCAGTGGGTGGCAACATTGGCACCCCGGTACTGGATTTCCTGACTCGGGCAGATGGCCAGCCGAGGTATGAACTGTATGTGCTGGAGCTATCCAGTTTTCAGCTTGAAACCACTCGCAGCCTGGAAACCGTAGCGGCAACCATTCTTAATATCAGCGAGGATCACATGGATCGTTATACCAGCCTTGCAGACTATACCGCTGCCAAGGCGCGGATTTTCCACGGCAGCGATGTGTTGATCGTTAATCGTGATGATGTGCGAGTGACTGCAACGCTGGAAATGCTCCGTAGTGGACGGCGGCTCATTCATTTTGGTTTGCAGCAGCCTGTAGTGGCGGGTGATTTTGGGCTTTGTCAGACGCAAGGCGAAGACTGGCTGTGTTTGGGCAAGCAACCCCTGATGCCGGTTACCGGGTTGCGTATGCGTGGTCGCCACAACCTGGCGAATGCGCTGGCAGCGCTGGCGTTGGGACAGGCCGCCGGATTACCCCTGGCGGCCATGCTTGAAGCACTACAACATTTCGGTGGCCTGCCTCACCGCTGCCAGTGGCTGGGGGAATATCAGGGCGTGAACTGGTACAACGATTCCAAGGCCACCAATGTGGGAGCTGCGCTTGCAGCCATCAATGGTGTCGAAGCAAATAAACTTGTGCTCATCGCCGGAGGCCAGGGCAAGGGACAAGACTTCAAGCCGTTGGCTGAGTCGTTGGCTCAGCGGGTGCGGGCGGTGTTGCTGCTGGGTGAGGATGCCAAGGTGATCGAGGCGGCACTACAGGCGTCACTGCCGACAGAATCCTTGAGCATTTGCCATGTACAGAGTATGGCCGAGGCGGTAAAACACGCTGCTGAGATAGCGCAGGCGGGTGATGCTGTGTTGTTGTCACCGGCCTGTGCCAGTTTTGACATGTTCACGGGGTTTGAACAGCGTGGTGAGGAATTCATGCATCAGGTGGAGAACCAGCTTAAATGAGCTCGCAGGCTATTAAACAGGGTGGAGCGTTGGCATCTGCCGATCATCAGAGCAGCATTCTGCTGTCGCTGGATCCCTGGTTATTGGTGCCAACCGTGAGTCTGCTGATGCTGGGGCTGGTGATGGTCGGTTCGTCCTCTATTTCGATCGCTGAGCAGCAGACGGGTCAGCCTTTTTATTTTCTCATTCGTCAAAGCATCTATGTGGGGCTGGGCCTGGGGCTGGCTTGGGGAGTCTGGTATCTACCCATGCGGCTGTGGCAGGCCGCTGGTCCCTATTTGATGATGGCCAGCGTATTGCTGCTCTTGTTGTTATTCATTCCTGGCCTGGGTCGGGAAGTGAACGGTAGTTCGCGCTGGCTGGCTCTGGGGCCGGTCAATCTACAGGTCTCGGAACTGGTGAAGCTGTTTGTGGTGATTTATCTGGCCGGTTATTTACTGCGTCATAATGAGGCGGTGCGCACTCAGGCGGGTGGTTTTTTGCGCCCCCTCGCATTGATGGTGCTGTTATCGATGCTGCTGTTGTTGGAACCGGATTTTGGTGCGGTAGGCGTGATGATGGCCACCGCCATGTGCATGATGTGGCTGGGTGGTGCACGCCTGCTGCAATTTCTGCTGCTGGGTGTGGGTATGCTCGGCATGTTGGGGATGCTGGCGGTGGCGGCACCTTATCGTATGGCGCGGCTGACTACTTTTCTGAATCCCTGGGCTGATCCGTTCAACAGTGGTTTCCAGTTGACCCAGGCCCTGATTGCCTTTGGCCGTGGCGAATGGTTCGGTGTGGGGCTAGGCTCCAGCGTGCAAAAACTATTCTACCTGCCTGAGGCGCATACTGACTTTCTGTTTGCGGTAATGGCTGAAGAACTCGGTCTGGTAGCAGTGATACTGGTGATTATCCTGTTTCTTGTTATCGTCCTGCGCGCATTGTATATCGGTCAGCGAGCAGAGAAACAGGAGAACCTGTTCATGGCCTATGTGGCTTACGGGTTGGGGATATGGATTGGTCTACAGGCTTTTATCAATATCGGTGTCAATATGGGCGTGTTGCCGACCAAGGGTCTGACTCTGCCACTGATGAGTTATGGCGGTAGCAGCATGATGGTCATGTGCGTTTCTATCGCCCTGTTATTGCGGATTGAATATGAAACCCGCGCCGGAACGATGCGTCGGCAGTCGGGTCGACGTGATGCATCCATTGAAACATCCATTCGTGGGAGGATCGGGCGTGCCTGATAAAGTGAAATCCCGCATTCTGATCATGGCTGGCGGTACCGGCGGACATGTTTATCCGGCGCTGGCGGTAGCCGAATATTTGCGTCAGCAAAACGTGAGCGTAAGCTGGTTGGGAACCTGCAAGGGGCTGGAAGCGCGGGTCGTAGTGAAAGCCGGTTTTCCCCTTCACACTATTTCGGTAAACGGTTTGCGTGGTAAAGGACTAATGGGTTGGTTGCTGGCACCACTACGCCTGAATTTGGCTCTGATCCAGGCGCTGATGATTCTGCTCAAATTACGTCCGCAAGCGGTCTTGGGTATGGGCGGGTTCGTCACCGGGCCTGGAGGCGTTGCTGCCTTTATTCTGGGCAGGGCATTGCTGATTCACGAACAGAATGCGGTTGCCGGTTTGACCAATCGGTTGCTGGCGCGTATTGCCGACAAGGTAATGGCAGCTTTCCCTGGCGCGTTTCGCAAGAAAGATCTGGCCGAGATCGTGGGCAATCCGGTACGTGATTCTATTACTCGGTTAGCTGCGGCAGATGTGCGTTTTGATGCGCGTGAGGGTCGCCTGAACCTGCTGGTTATTGGTGGCAGCCTGGGGGCGCTGGCATTGAATGAAGCCCTGCCGGCGGCGCTGGCAAATTTTGATGCCGCTCATCGGCCGTATGTCTGGCACCAAACGGGTGTCGGCAAGCAGGCAGCAAGTGAAGCGGATTATAAACAGCGCGGGATAGAGGCCAGGGTCATGGAATTCATCGAGGATATGGATGCGGCCTATGCCTGGGCGGATCTGGTGATCTGCCGGGCCGGGGCGCTGACTGTTTCCGAGCTGGCTATCGCCGGGCTGGGATCGATCCTGGTGCCTTATCCGCATGCCGTAGACGATCACCAGACGGCCAATGCCCGTTTTTTAGTGCAAGCCGGTGCTGCAAAATTGTTGCTGCAACCTCAGTTGAGTGCAGACAGTCTCTACCGGATGTTATCTGGACTGATGAAAAAAGGTCGGCAGGGTTTGTTGAAAATGGCGCTGGCGGCGCAGGGCGCGGCCATGCCAGGGGCCACCCGGCTAGTCGCCGAACGTTGTCTGGAGATGGCTCATGACTGAGCAGATTGAACGCAACTATGGTCGTCGTGCAACCGATTTAGGCAACGCCCGCGGTGAACCGGGCATGGGGCGGATTCGCCGGATTCATTTTGTTGGTATCGGCGGTGTAGGCATGGGCGGTATCGCCGAAGTAGTGCACAACCTGGGGTATATCGTCAGCGGATCAGATTTGCAGGAAAACGCCGTGACCCGGCGTCTGCTGGAGCAGGGTGCCCAGGTAACTTTTGGTCATGCTGCGGAAAATATCAGCGGCAGTGATGTGGTGGTGGTATCCAGCGCGGTAAAACAGGATAACCCGGAAGTAGTGGCCGCCCATGCACAGCGTATCCCGGTGGTACCGCGTGCGGAAATGCTGGCCGAACTCATGCGTTTCCGGTTTGGCATTGCGGTAGCTGGCACCCACGGCAAGACCACCTCGACCAGCCTGATTGCCAGTGTTCTGGCCGAGGCTGGGGTGGATCCCACTTTCGTAATTGGCGGGCGGCTCAATAGCGCCGGTACCAATGCGCGTTTGGGTGCCGGGCGTTACCTGGTGGCCGAGGCGGATGAGAGTGATGCGTCTTTCATGCACCTGCAACCGATGATGGCGGTGGTGACCAACATCGATGCCGATCATATGGAAACCTATGGTGGTGACTTCGATGTATTGCGCCAGACTTTCCTTGAATTTTTGCATCACCTGCCTTTTTACGGGCTGGCGGTGCTGTGTGTGGATGATCCTGAGATCCGCGCGCTGTTGCCGGAGGTGATCCGGCCGGTGCTTAGTTACGGCCTGGATGACAGTGCCGACATCTATGCGACGGATTTGCAGCAGGTTGGTGCCTGTACCCACTTTCGGGTTTCGCGTAAGGACAAAAAAGACTGGCTGGAAATCGATCTGAATATGCCAGGCCAGCACAATGTCCTGAATGCATTGGCCGCTATCGCGGTTGCGCATGAGATTGGTATAGCCGACGAGGCGGTGGTGCGGGCGCTGAAGAATTTTGCCGGTATCGGCCGGCGTTTTCAGATTAATGGTGAGTATGATCTGGGCGGCAGACGTGTGCTGCATGTGGATGACTATGGTCATCATCCGCGTGAAGTGGCGGCGACCATCAAAGCTATCCGCGATGGCTGGCCGCAGCGACGGCTGGTGCTGGCATTCCAGCCGCACCGCTATACCCGCACCCGCGATTTGTTCGAGGATTTCACCATGGTGCTGTCCGAGGTGGACGCGCTGGTGCTGCTGGAAGTCTATGCCGCCGGTGAGGCACCTATTACTGGTGCCAATGGCCGTGCGCTGTCGCGGGCCATTCGCTTGCGCGGGCAGGTCGAGCCCGTGTTCGTCGAGCAGATTGATGATCTGGCCGAAACCCTGAAGGGTGTATTGCAGGATGGTGATATTTTGCTGACCCTGGGTGCAGGTAATGTCGGTGCGGCAGCAGCGAAGCTGAAACAGCAACTGGAAACGGGAGCCTGAGGAGCGATGCCGATGATGTGTGCAAATCAGTCCCCGCGTATGCGCGGTGAATTGCGGCTACAGGAACCCCTGTCGGCACATACCTCATGGCGTGTGGGCGGACGGGTGGCGCAGTTTTATCAACCGGCGGATGTTGCTGATCTGGCGCAATTTATCGCTGCACTGGAAGACGATGTCCCCCTGTTCTGGCTGGGACTGGGCAGTAACGTCCTGGTTCGTGATGGCGGGCTGCCGGGGGTGGTGATTTGCACCAGTGGAGGGATGAAAGCGCTACAGTTTCTGGAACATGAGCGGTTACGGGTTGAAGCCGGACTGGCTATGCCGCAACTGGCGCGCAAATGTGCCCGCCAGGGTTTGCGTGGAACAGAATTTCTCTGTGGTATTCCCGGCACGGTAGGGGGCGGACTGGCGATGAATGCCGGTGCCCTGGGCGGGGAAATCTGGGATCGGGTCGAATCCGTGGAAACAGTGGATCGTCAGGGTCGCTTGCATCAGCGTAGTGCGGATGAATTCGAGATCGCATATCGCCGCGTGATGGGTCCGCTTAATGAATGGTTCGTAGCTGCCACGCTGCAACTTGCACTCGGTGACAGTGTTGAAAGTTTGCGGCAGATCAAAATCCATCTGGCTCGGCGCAGTGCCACCCAGCCAACCCAGTGGCCGAATGCCGGTTCGGTGTTCCGTAATCCGCCGGGTGACTATGCCGCGCGCCTGATTGAGGCGGCGGGGCTGAAGAACCAGTGTGTCGGCGGAGCCTGTGTATCGGAGAAACATGCAAACTTCATTGTCAATACTGGCCGCGCCAGCGCGGCGGATATTGAAACCCTGATTGAGAAAATCGAGCAGCAGGTGAAGGCTGAATGTGGCGTTGAACTGGTGCGTGAAGTACAGATCATTGGAGAAAGGCATGTTGTCTGATGAATGGCTTAAGGATCTCGACGTGAAAGCCTTCGGTAAGGTGGCGGTGCTTATGGGCGGCTGGTCGGCGGAGCGTGCCGTGTCCCTGCAAAGTGGCCAGGCCGTGCTGGATAGCCTGAAGCGTACCGGGGTCGACGCCTGGGGCGTCGATGTACATAAAGCCTCGGTGCTGGATACCCTGCGCCGGGGCAGTTTCGATCGTGCCTTTATTATCCTGCATGGCCCTGGCGGCGAAGACGGCGTGATCCAGGGTGCGTTGGATATTCTTAATATTCCTTATACCGGCAGTGGCGTGCTGGCCTCGGCTTTGAGTATGGACAAACTGCGTTGCAAGCAGTTTTTCGAAGGCGCAGGTATTCCGACACCGGCTTATCAGGTGATGGATGAAAGCAGCGATATAAGCCTGCTTTCATCCAGTCTGGGCTTGCCATTGATGATAAAGCCAGCGCTGGAAGGCTCCAGTCTCGGGATGAGCAAGGTAGAGCATACAGAAGAATTATTACCCGCTTGGCGGCAGGCGGCACAATATCAGGGCGCAGTGATAGTCGAACGCTGGATTGAAGGTGCGGAATACACCGTAGCCATTCTTGGGCAGCAGGTTTTGCCCGTGATTCGGCTTGAGACCCGCAATGCTTTTTATGACTACGCTGCGAAGTATCAGTCGGATGAAACCTGCTACCACTGTCCCTGTGGCCTGTCTCCGGCAGACGAAAAGCACCTGCAGGATCTGGCGCTATCCGCCTTCAATGCGGTGGGAGCAAGCGGCTGGGGACGGGTGGACGTGATGTGTGACAACGGGGGATCGCCCTGGGTGATCGAAATTAATAGCGTACCAGGCATGACCAGTCACAGTCTGGTGCCGATGGCAGCGAAGGCGACAGGCATGGACTTCGATGAACTGGTTTGTCGCATCCTGGCACAGACGCTGGATATGGTTTATGGGCAGTCGATAACGAGCGAGGTGGGTCATGGAGGCTAATCATCAGGCGGTTATTTCTGCCCCACATAACAGCGACTGGCGCATAAGCCCTAGGCTGCTGGGTAGCCTGTTGTTACTGCTGGGTGTGATTGCACTGTTGGGCTGGAGCGTGGCGCTGTTAAAGGATCCGTCAACCCTGCCCATCACCAAGGTCAAGGTGCAGGGCACGTTTGTGCATCTGGATGAAAATATGTTGCGCAGGGCGGTGGTGGAACAAGTTACTGAGGGTTTTTTTAGCGTCGATATTGACGCGGTGAAACAGCGAGTAGAGCAGTTGCCCTGGGTGGCGCAGGCCTCGGTACGGCGGATCTGGCCGGATACGCTAGGTATCAAGGTGGTGGAACAAAAAGCGCTGGCACGCTGGGCAAACGGGGGTCTGGTAAATAAAGCCGGGCAGATATTTAAGCCGTTAGTGAGTAGTTACCCACCAGCATTACCCCTGTTTAGCGGGTCGCAGGACATGCTTGCCACAATCGGTGAACAGTATCGGCAAGATAGTGCTCTGTTGGCGGGCATTGGCCTGGCTATCCATGAAGTGCACATGAGTTCGCGGCGGGCATTAACGCTGTATCTGAAGCTGCCATCGAACGGGAGTATTGAAGTGGTGCTGGGGCGTAAATATACCGAGGCGCGTCTACAGCGTTTTATTGCGGTCTACAAAAAACTGCTGGATGCACATAGTGCGGAGATTGCGCGGGTCGATTTGCGCTACAGCAACGGTTTATCGGTGCAATGGAAGACAATATTGAAACAGAAAATTCATAAGGATGGGGGGTAAGTGCCGGTGTCGAAAAAGACAGAAAAGAATCTGATTATCGGGCTGGATATCGGCACCTCGAAGGTCGTGGCCATTGTCGGTGAAATAACCGAAGACAATCAAGTCGAAGTGGTCGGACTAGGCTCGCATCCCTCTAGGGGACTAAAGAAAGGCGTGGTGGTGAATATTGAATCCACCGTGCAGTCGATTCAGCGCGCAATCGAGGAAGCCGAGCTGATGGCGGGTTGTCATATCGACTCGGTTTTTGCCGGAATTGCCGGCAGTCATATTCGTAGTCTGAATTCTCACGGCATTGTCGCCATCCGCGACAAGGAAGTGACCCCGGCCGATGTGGATCGGGTGATCGATGCGGCGCGTGCGGTAGCCATCCCCGCCGACCAGAAAATTCTGCACATCATGCCGCAGGAATTTTTGATCGATCAGCAGGAAAGTATCCGTGAACCCGTGGGCATGTCCGGCGTACGTCTGGAAGCCAAGGTTCATATAGTTACCGGGGCGGTATCGGCGGCACAGAACATCATCAAGTGCGTGCGCCGGTGTGGTTTGGAAGTCAATGACATCATTCTCGAACAGCTGGCCTCCAGTCAGGCGGTGCTGACCGAAGATGAAAAGGAACTGGGCGTGTGTCTGGTGGATATCGGTGGCGGAACCACGGATATCGCGGTGTTTACGGAAGGAGCCATTCGTCATACCGCTGTGATTCCGATTGCGGGTGATCAGGTAACCAATGATATTGCCGTGGCTCTGCGCACACCGACCCAGTATGCCGAGGAAATCAAGATCAAATACGCCTGTGCCTTGACTCAACTGGCCAGTGTCGAAGAAACGATTGAGGTACCAAGCGTGGGTGATCGTCCTCCCCGGCGGTTGGCGCGTCAGACCCTGGCTGAAGTGGTGGAACCCCGTTACGAGGAGCTGTTCACGCTAATTCAGGCCGAGCTGCGGCGCAGTGGTTTCGAAGATTTATGTGCTGCCGGTATCGTTTTGACCGGCGGCAGTTCAAAGATGGAAGGTGCAGTGGATTTGGCTGAAGAGATTTTTCACATGCCGGTACGCAAAGCTGTACCGCAGTTTGTCACTGGCCTGATTGATGTGGTGCGCAATCCGATTCATGCCACCGGTGTGGGCCTGTTGTTATTCGGACATCAAAATCAATCCATACGTGAATCAGAGGCGCGTATGGGGGGCGGAATGCGGGGCGTATTGCTGCGCATGAAAAGCTGGTTTCAGGGCAATTTTTAATTTAGTTACGATTTTATCAGTGAGGGGGTAGATTATGTTTGAATTAATGGATACCAATAGTCAGAGTGCAGTAATCAAGGTCATTGGCGTGGGCGGCGGCGGTGGTAATGCCGTCGAACACATGGTGCAGCAAAGTATCGAAGGCGTCGATTTTATTTGTGCCAATACCGATGCCCAGGCTATTCATAACACCACGGCTCGAACGGTGTTGCAGTTGGGTAGCAATATTACCAAAGGGCTGGGGGCCGGAGCTAATCCGGAAGTCGGGCGTCAGGCGGCAATGGAAGATCGGGAACGGATTCAGGAAGTGCTGGAAGGTGCGGATATGGTCTTCATTACCGCTGGCATGGGGGGTGGTACCGGAACTGGTGGCGCGCCAGTGGTGGCCCAGATCGCACGGGAAATGGGTATTCTTACCGTCGCCGTTGTGACCAAGCCGTTTCCCTTTGAAGGAAAGAAACGGATGGATGCCGCAACCAGCGGGATCGAGGAATTGAAGCAGAATGTGGATTCGTTGATTACGATTCCCAACGAAAAACTGCTGAGTGTACTGGGCAAGAATATCAGTCTGCTGGATGCCTTCAAGGTGGCCAACGATATTCTGTTGGGTGCGGTACAGGGTATTGCCGAACTGATTACCCGGCCTGGCATCATGAATGTTGATTTCGCTGATGTAAAAACTGTTATGTCAGAAATGGGTATGGCGATGATGGGTACGGGTCAGGCCAATGGCGATGAGCGGGCGCGTGAGGCGGCAGAAATAGCGATTGCCAGCCCCTTACTGGAAGATGTCGATATTTCCGGTGCGCGTGGCATTCTGGTCAATGTGACTGCCGGGTTGGACATGACCATCGGTGAATTTGATGAAGTCGGTAACACGGTGCGTGAATTTGCGGCAGAAAATGTAACGCTAATTGTCGGTACGGTGCTGGATTCTGAAATGAACGGTGATATGCGGGTAACAGTTGTTGCTACCGGTTTGGGTCAGGAATGTGCGGTGGAACTGCCTGAAGATAACGCAGTCAAACTGGTGATCGACAAGACCAGCAGTGGTGACGTGGATTATGGTCGGCTCGATCGACCCACGGTGATCCGGAACAAGGTTGCAGCAGAAAAATATGCCGATACAGGTGAGACCAGTATGGAATTTCTGGATATTCCGGCATTTTTGCGGCGCCAGGCGGATTAGAGAGGGGAGCCTACTTTTACCTATTACGTGGAAATATAAAAAGGCATGGGTGCCTCAAGTTTTGTAGCGAACAGACGCTCATAGATTTAGTTGTTAGGGAAAAGATGTATTTTGCCGGTAAAGTTGGCAGATGCAGCGTTTCAGAAGCTTAACTGACGAATCTGTGACAGGATACTGTTGCGGCAAGTTGCTGAAATATGAGAAACTGTTTTATTATTACATTTTCATGAAGCTGCTATATTTGCCAATCACATAAATTAAGCAGGTGTATAGGTGTTGGTCTATATCTTGCATATAAATCAAGCGTAATTAAGTAACAAAATTTTAAGGATTTTAATAGGTGATCAAGCAGCGTACTCTAAAAAATGTCATCCGGGCAACCGGCGTAGGATTGCATACAGGTGAAAAGGTCTATTTAACTTTGCGACCTGCGGCACCCGATACGGGCATTGTTTTCAGACGCGTTGACCTGGATGAACCGGTGGATATTCCGGCCAGACCGGAAAATGTTGGTGATACCACACTTTCAACTTCGTTGGTGAAAGGCGATGTGCGCGTGTCAACGGTTGAACATCTCTTGTCTGCCCTGGCGGGTCTGGGCATTGATAATGCCTATATCGACCTGAATGCACCGGAAGTACCCATTATGGATGGCAGCGCCGGTCCGTTTGTGTTCCTGTTACAGTCTGCCGGTATTCATGAACAGCCGGCTGCGAAACGTTTTATTCGTATCAAACGTAAAATAAGCGTCAAAGATGGCGACAAGCATGTCAGTTTTGCCCCTTTTGATGGTTTTAAAGTGTCCTTTACCATTGATTTCAATCATCCTGCGTTCAAGGATCGTAATCAGACTGCCGAAGTGGATTTTTCAACCACCTCTTTTGTAAAGGAAGTCAGCCGTGCACGCACCTTTGGTTTTATGAGTCAGATCGAGGCGCTGAGGGCGAACAACCTGGCGCTAGGGGGCAGTCTCGACAATGCGGTAGTGGTCGATGACTACCGGATTCTCAATGAAGATGGCCTGCGCTACGTTGATGAATTTGTGAAACACAAGATTCTGGATTCTATCGGCGATCTGTACCTGCTCGGGCACAGCTTGATCGGTGCCTTCAATGGGCATAAATCTGGTCATGCGCTGAATAACCGCTTGTTGCGGGAATTGCTCAGCCAGGAGGATGCCTGGGAAGAAGTCACCTTTGAAGATCCGGAAAAAGCACCGATTTCCTTTATTCAGCCGGTTCACGCGAGCTGAAATATAAGTCCGGGAGGGTTTTCCTGCCGGTTCGTGCATTGTTCTATCCCATCCTGGCCGGATTCACGCTCCCCGGTGGAATGAAGTGAAATCCATCACTCGTTACGTCGATTTTTTCTGTTAGCCAGCCTGTTCAGTGCGGCTTTCAACTCCGCATTTTCAATCCCCTCTGCCGTTGCAGTGAGACATTTTACCGCTGAGTCCGAAATATGCCGGGGCAGGGGTGGTTCTGAATGATATTCCTGCGTGGCAGGCTGGACATGGATTTCAATCCTGTTAACACCACCAAAAATGTGTGAATTATTCTGTAGTTTCTGAAGTAACAGCGGGCTGAAATAGCGTGCCCGGGAGGCCCATGCAGAAGAATCGGCTATAAGGACAAGGGTCTGTGCACGAATAGTGGCGAGACGAATGTGATCGATCAGGGTTGGATCAAGTAGATTATTGAGACTTTTGCTCAACTTCCCATTGATTTCAGTCTGTGTGATCAGATCCGCAATATGGCCTTTTTTTTGCAATAGAAACTTGTACAATTGCCGGGGTGAATTCATACTTAGTAATCTGTTTATGGTTAATTATTTATTAATTGTCCCATAGATAGAGTACTAATATTAATAATTTGCGGCACAAAGCCGATATATTGGGTACAGTCAGTCAACCGGGGTTATGTTGTCACCATGAACATTGTAATAATGACACCAAAAAAAGGATGTTCAGGGCTTTTAACGCTGAATAGGCGCTGGATAACAACAATTATATTAAGTATTTTTATTGTGTTGCCGGTCAGTTTTATTGTGGTGGGTTACCGGTTGGGCGTGGCTCACATGAAGACCCATCCGGATGATCTCAGTCTTGCCATGCAGGCGGAGATGGATGCACAACGGCTTGCGCTGAGTGAAGCCACGCGCTCGGCAAGAGATAACATGGATGCCCTGGCTTTGCGTCTGGGTAAATTACAGGCGCATGTTATCAGGCTTGATGCTCTAGGGCAGCGTTTGACAACCATGGCCAAACTGGATAAGGGTGAATTTAATTTTAATCGGCCGCCGGCACAAGGTGGCCCATTGACTGATCCTGCTGCCGCCAAGACAATCGACGTTCCGGATTTCATGAAATCGCTGGAAGATCTGTCCGCCCAACTGGATGATCGTGGCCAGCAACTGGAAGTGCTGGAAGACATGCTGATGACCCGCAATCTGCAGTCCGAGGTGGTTCCGACCGGGCGGCCGATCACGAAAGGCTGGTTGTCCTCCTATTTTGGTATGCGCACCGATCCTTTTACGGGTCGTCAGGCGTTTCATTCGGGTATAGATTTTGCCGGTAAGATGGGATCGCGCGTAATCAGTGTGGCGGCCGGGGTAGTGACTTTTGCGGGTTGGCGTTCGGGCTATGGCAACCTGGTTGAGGTGAACCACGGCAAAGGGTATGTCACCCGTTATGGGCATAACAGCAAGATTCTGGTAAAAGTGGGGCAAACTGTAAAGAAAGGTCAGGTGATTTCCCGAATGGGATCGACCGGACGTTCGACGGGACCGCATGTGCATTTTGAAGTGCTCTACAATGGCCATGCTGTTAATCCCCTGAAATATATTCAGGCCGCCTCGCGTTAGAAGTTTGTCAGCCTGAATAAACAGTATCCATCGAGGTTGGTTTCTGAACCCTCTCCCAATTTTAGGAGAGGGAGCAATTGGCAGAAGAGCCAATCAATCCGGCTTTTAGCTGGTGGAGCATTCACTGCGATTACATTACGTGCGATAGTGGTGACAGAAAAAAACATGTGCCTGTTGGCACACAAAAAACATAGCCAGCCTGTTTTGAAAGGATGCGCAGGGGGTGTCCGGCTTACAGCAGCGGCCTTGCAGTTTGCAATTTTAATCTGTTTCCGGCATGTGTAAGTATTTACCTGCACGATTTAGCGCTGTATATCCAATAAATTCAGTTCAAAACCGGACAAATCCCCTTTATCCCGTTAAAATAAGCAGTTTATATCTATCGCGATATATGTGTCGCAGTATCCTGGCATTTCTTATTACAAATGGTCAGCGACAGTCGTTGGTCGTAAAGCATTGGACATTTTTATGGTAAGCACGTTTTTCAAGAGAGTCTTCGGCAGTCGTAATGAGCGACTGGTTAAACAAATGCGTAAGCAGGTGGCGCAGATTGGCAGTTATGAAGCGGCTCTTCAGTCCCTGAGTGATGAACAGTTGCAGGCGAAGACAGATGAATTCAAAGACCGGCTGAAAAAAGGTGAAGGGCTGGACGATTTGCTGCCTGAAGTTTTCGCAACGGTACGTGAAGTCGGAGTGCGGGTGCTGGGAATGCGTCATTTTGATGTGCAATTGATTGGCGGCATGGTGTTGCATCAAGGCAAAATATCCGAGATGCGTACCGGTGAGGGCAAGACGTTGATGTCAACCTTGCCAGCGTATCTCAATGCTCTTTCGGGCAAGAGCGTACATGTTGTTACGGTGAATGATTATCTTGCCAAGCGCGATGCAGAATGGATGGGTCGTCTGTTTGGTTTTCTCGGTATGCGCGTTGGCGTGGTCGAGTCGAATATGCCGTTCGAGGAAAAGAAAGAGGCCTATGCAGCGGATATTACCTATGGCACCAATAACGAATTTGGTTTTGATTACCTGCGCGACAATATGGCCTTCAGCCATGAGGAACAGTTCCAGCGTGGACAGAACTTTGCCATTATCGATGAAGTTGATTCGATTCTAATCGATGAAGCGCGGACACCACTGATTATTTCCGGTCCGGCGGATGACGGCTCTAATCTTTATCAGGCGATTAATGAGTTGATACCGAAACTGACAAAGCAGGAAGAAGAAGATGGCCCGGGAGATTATTCGGTTGAAGAAAAAGACAAGCAGATCTATCTGACTGAAGCAGGCCATGAGAAGGTCGAGCGATTATTGACTGAAGCGGGCTTGCTGGATGAAGGTGATAGCCTTTATAGCGCTGCCAATATAGGCAAGATGCATCATATTAATAACGGTCTGCGTGCTCATATCCTGTTCCAGAAAGATGTGGACTACATCGTACAGAATGATGAAATTGTAATTGTCGATGAGTTTACCGGGCGCACCATGCAGGGCCGGCGTTGGTCAGATGGTCTGCATCAGGCGGTAGAAGCGAAAGAAGGTGTCAGCATTCAGCAGGAAAACCAGACCGTAGCCTCGATCACCTTTCAGAATTATTTTCGGCTGTATGACAAGCTTTCCGGCATGACCGGTACAGCCGATACCGAGGCCTATGAGTTTCAGCAAATCTATTCTCTGGAAGTCGTGGTGGTTCCGACTCATCGGCCTATGATTCGCAAGGACATGACCGACCAGGTTTATCTGACACAGAATGAAAAGTTTGACGCTATTGTTGAAGACATCAAGGACTGCCGGGCGCGTGAGCAGCCCGTACTGGTGGGTACAACCTCGATTGAAGTCTCGGAGTACCTGTCTGGCTTACTAAAAAAATCCGATATACAACATGAAGTTCTGAATGCCAAACAGCATGAGCGCGAAGCCGATATTATCGCTCAGGCCGGGCAGCCCGGAGCGGTGACGATTGCTACCAATATGGCCGGTCGAGGAACCGATATTGTATTGGGTGGCAATCTTGATGTAGAACTGGCGGCGCTGGAAGAACAGGGCAAGGCTGACGAAGCCACAATTGAAGAGCGACGCAAAGCATGGAAAGAGCGTCACCAGCGGGTTCTGGATAATGGTGGTTTGCATATTATCGGTACTGAACGGCATGAATCACGGCGTGTCGACAATCAGTTGCGCGGCCGTGCCGGGCGTCAGGGTGATGCCGGTGCTTCCCGTTTTTATCTGTCGCTTGAAGATAATCTGATGCGTATTTTTGCTTCCGAGCGGGTGGCTGGATTAATGCAGAAACTGGGCATGGAAGAAGGTGAAGCTATCGAGCATCCCTGGGTCAGCAAGGCTATTGAAAATGCCCAACGTAAGGTTGAAGGACATAACTTCGATATACGTAAACAGCTACTGGAATATGATGACGTTGCAAACGATCAGCGTAAGGTTATTTATCGGCAACGTAATGAACTATTGGTTGCCGAGGATGTTTCCGGAACCGTCAAGGCGATTCGTGCGGATGTAACCAATGGCGTGATCAACAATTTTATTCCGCCACAAAGCGTAGAAGAACAATGGAATGTGCCGGGACTGGAAGAAGCACTTGACGCCGAGTTCGGTTTACAACTGGATATCAAGGGCTGGCTGGAAGCTGACAGCAGTTTAGAAGAAGAACTGTTGCGTGAAAAAATACTTCAGATGATGGAAGAGCAGGCTAACGACAAGGAAGAGATCGCCGGTGATGAAGTTATCCGGCATATCGAAAAAGCCGTTACCCTGCAAGTACTCGATAATCAGTGGCGAGATCATCTGGCCTTGATGGATCAATTGCGCCAGGGCATTCATTTGCGCGGTTATGCGCAGCAAGATCCGAAACAGGAATATAAACGCGAGTCATTTGAGTTGTTTGCTGAAATGCTGGAACACATTAAGCGTGAAGTTATTACCATACTCAGTCGGGTACAGATTCAGAGTGAAGAAGATGTTGCTGCTATCGAGGCTCAGCGGCGGCAACAGCAACATGCTTCTGAAATGGAGTTCCAGCATGCTGAAGTCAATGCCATGGCTGAAGAAGGTGGCGAAGCAGGAGAGGCTGTGGCCACGCCCTATGTGCGTGAAGGTCGAAAGATTGGCCGCAATGAACCCTGTCCCTGTGGCTCCGGGAAAAAGTACAAGCAGTGTCATGGAAAGTTACAATAAATTTATTCAGGTATAATTTTGTTCGCCGAGGTTGCAGAGTATGCAGAGGATGAAAATCATGTTTGATTAAATAAACCTCGGTGTCTTTTGCGGTAAAAGGTGTTTTTGTCATTATGAATTTTTCATCAGACTCCCCGTTACACCCTGTTTCCGGTATTCGTATGGCAACGGTTTGTGCCGGGATCAAGAAACCGGATCACCGTGATCTGGTGGTCATCGAAATTGCCAGGGGTAGTCAGACGGCGGCAGTTTTTACCCGCAATGCATTTTGTGCCGCGCCGGTTATCGTTGCCCGTGAACATCTGTCTATTACAACGCCTGGATATCTGCTGATCAACACGGGTAATGCCAATGCCGGTACCGGTGATGCTGGCCTGGCGGATGCGCATAGCTGTTGTCAGGCTTTGGCGAAGGCAGCAGGCTGTGATTCTGAGGCCGTGTTGCCGTTTTCCACCGGCGTGATCGGTGAGCCTTTGCCAGTGGATAAAATCACATCGATGATTCCTGCGGCTCTCGGGAAACTGGAGGCATCGGCCTGGGAAGAGGCTTCATGGGGAATCCTGACCACAGATACCAAAGCAAAATGTTTTTCCGGCAAACTGGAGATTGATGGGCAGGCCATTACCTTGACCGGTATGGCTAAAGGTTCGGGTATGATCCGGCCCGATATGGCGACCATGCTGGCTTATCTTGCTACCGATGCCAAAATCGATGCCAGTGATTTGCAAGCCTGTTTAAATGACGCGGTTGCCCAGTCGTTTAATCGTATTACCATTGATGGCGATACCTCGACCAATGATTCCTGTCTGCTTATTGCAACGGGTAAAAGTGATTTGCATCTGAAGCCGGGAAAGCCCGGATTTGAAACGTTTTCACAGGCATTAAATGATCTTTGTGTGGCGTTGGCCAAAGCCATGATTCGTGATGGTGAAGGTGCCACCAAGCTGATCAATATCGAGGTTGTAGCGGGGGATTCAAATGCAGAATGTCTCGATGTGGCCTACACTATCGCCCATTCACCACTGGTGAAAACCGCTTTTTTTGCCAGCGATCCCAATTGGGGGCGCATTCTGGCGGCGGTAGGTCGTGCTCCCGTGGACAAGCTGGATCTCGCCAGGATCAGGCTTTTTCTCGATGAAGTTTGTATCGTCGAGAAGGGGGGACGTTCGCCCACTTATACGGAAGAACAGGGTCAGCAGGTGATGAATCGTGATGAAATCAACCTGCGAGTGGAACTGGGACGGGGTGAGGCGCAGGCGAATGTCTGGACCTGTGATTTTTCCTATGATTATGTACGCATCAATGCGGAATACCGTACCTAACGGGCATGTTATCTTCTGAATACACGCATGTTGCTGTAGGCGCGGTTTTCAATAATCAAGATAAGCTGCTGATCAGCCAGCGGGCAAAACAGAGCCATCAGGGCGGCTTATGGGAGTTTCCTGGTGGTAAGCTGGAGCCGGGTGAATCAGTGCAGGCGGCACTTGCACGTGAGCTCGAAGAAGAACTGGGAATTCGGATTCAGCAAAGCATGCCCCTGATTCGTGTTTATCATGAGTATCCTGACAAACGTGTCTTGCTTGATGTCTGGTGTGTCAGTCATTTCCAGGAAAGTCCTATTGGTCGGCAAGGTCAGCCTTTGTGCTGGCTGGATCCCGTTACACTGGATAGCCGTGTTTTTCCGCAGGCGGATGCGGCTATCATCAAAGCGTTACAGTTACCGCATGAATATCTTATAACGGGAGCCTATAAGGATATAGCGGACTTTCGCCTGCGACTGCAAGCGGCACTAAAGCGAGGTATTCGTCTGCTGCAATTACGAACGGGGCCGACTGAGGCCGATGAATATACAGATTTGGTTAGACAGGCGCTGGAACTATGTCGCCCCTATGCTGCAAAGCTGTTACTCAATACCTCGGTAGATACGTTTGCAGCATATCAGGCGGACGGGCTGCATCTTAATAGTGAACGCCTTATGGTCTGCAATGAGCGTCCCATTGCCAAAAACAAATGGTTATGTGCATCGGTGCATAATGAAACCGAGCTGGCACAGGCCAATAGAATTGATGTGGACTTCATTATGCTTTCACCCGTGTTGCCGACACGCTCACACCCCGGTGCGCCAAGTTTGGGATGGGATCGATTTTATACCTTGACGGAAAAATCCCGTGGTCCGGTATTTGCCCTTGGAGGCATGGATAGTAGCTTGCTTGCGCGGGCACGGGAAAAAGGTGCCCAGGGAATCGCTGCGATTACTGCTTTTTGGGGAGCCTGATGCCTCGTGTCCAGCACCAAATGACGATGTTTAAGCCAACGTTCGCGCAAGGCCTTTAAGCTAAGATCAGGCAAAGGAACTAACCTGTGCTTATGGTCTTTGCCGCGGCGAATATATCCCCGCCGACATTCACTATCAATGTCACCCACCTGCAGGGTTAAAACTTCTTCTAGACGCAAACCCATGGAATAAGTCACCAACAGAAAGACACGATAACGCAGCTTGCAGGTCGCAGCAATCAAATGTTTGATTTCAGAGGGGGGCAAAATATCGGGTATGGTTTTAACTTTAGGCGGTTTAACAATCTCAATCCACTGCCAGTCTTTTTTAAGAACATGTCGCCAGTAAAACTGCAAACCAAAACGGTCAATTTTAACCGTGCTCCAGGAATGGCTTTCAACTAAGGCGGAAAAATAATCCTTCAGATTATCCAGTGTTAGCGTTTCAGGCAGGTCGTCGAAATGTGCCACCACCCGGCGTAATGCACGCGAATAGAATGCAATGGTGTTATCGGCTTTACCCTGTAATTTAAGGCATTTAAGCAGTTTCTGATAGTTGGTATTGAATATAATTTCATCTGATTTTCTCATGGTACACTACCTGTAAATATCACCCGATATTAGGTCACGAAATTATGCGGGTTTAGCGGTACCGGGGGTTTCTGCCGCGATAGCGGCTGTGTTCAACAAGTTCTACAGCAAACTGCCAAAAGTGTCGCCACTTTCATCAGCAGCTAATGAAAGCGTTAGGCCACTGCCGTTAAATAAGGAAAATAATACTATGAAGAGTAAAGAAGAACTTCAGCATGCGCTCGCGAATCTGAAAAGCGAGTACGGGGAATGGTCCTATGACATACCTTTACCTTTTGATCTCTGGACGAGGGGAAATCTTAAAGTCCCTCATACGAGACTTAAGCGCATTGTTCAAATTGTAAGTGATCTATTATCTGAAAAACCGCTTTCTGAGTGTCGTATCCTCGATTTGGGGTGTTTGGATGGTATATTCTCAATTGAATTTGCAAAACATGGTGCTCAAACAGTCGGCGTTGAAATCAGAGAAGCCAGCATCAAGAAAGCCATCTTTTGCGGGGAAGCCCTTGGATTGCATAACTTGGCATTCCGGCAGGATGATGTTAGAAACATATCTGTTGATTCGTATGGCAGATTCGACGCTATTGTATGCAGTGGCATACTGTATCATCTCCCTGCTGCCGACGCCATTGACCTAATCAATCGCATGTATGCTATGGTGGATCGCGTCGTAGTTATTGACACCCATGTGGCGCTTAAACCTATTGAGCGATTTGTATATGGTGACGACGAATACTGGGGCAGTATATTTCGTGAGCACTCCAATAACGCAACACAGGAAGAGAAATCAAAATCTCTCTGGGCCTCAGCAGACAATCCAACAAGCTTCTGGTTCACCAGGCCATCCTTAGTCAACATTCTTAGCAAAGCAGGCTTTTCTTCAGTTTACGAGTGCTTTATTCCGGCACACTTGAATTTTGGAAAGCCTGGACTTGAGCACCGAAATCGCTGCACTTTCGTAGCACTCAAAGGCGGTGCCTGCGATATTGCCACATCCCCTTCCGTAAATACCCTGCAAGAAAAATGGCCGGAAGACAGTCTCTCCTATACCCCTGGCGCGACAATCCGACATGAACGTAGACCGCTGTATAAGAGAGTAATATCGCGACTGAAGAGAATGATAGCCTAAGAAAAAGGTTCTGACTCAATTAATGTTTCCAAAAATGGGAAAATAGCCTGACGAATAAGAATAGATTGTGAGAACGAAGCGAACCACAATCTTATCCTGTTGTTGGACAAGTCTAGGGTACTCTATATAAGAAAATATCGTAACTGCTAGCCTTGTCCAATATGAAATGAGCCTGAACGCTGTGCGTGTTTCCAGCATAAAATGAGCCTGAAAGCCCTGAAATTGGTTAAAAGTCGTTCATCATTAC
>VAOX01053307.1_pt1 | contig 48558 bp, 41 predicted proteins | sample 3393891 | NCBI WGS metagenome assembly VAOX01 (sample SAMN08290429, study PRJNA428436) | hydrothermal vent metagenome | isolation source: Deep-sea hydrothermal vent chimney | place: Indian Ocean: Southwest Indian Ridge | depth 2822 m m
AGGATATACTTTCCTGTTTTATCATTCTGTAAGTGTAAATATGTCGTAAATACGTGCGTCTAATGCTATATGCCTTTCTATCATTCTGAAAGTCGAATCCTCATCGATACTCTAATATCTCCTGGATACATAAAATAGCGCTTACGCCTAAATTTATGATACTTATATTATGGGAAGAATGAATGGGTATTATGGGAAGAATGAATGGGATACGTCGAATACCAATTGTCGCCTGGCTGCAATATCCATTCATTACATTTATGTTGAGTGTCTTTGAAAAAGTCGGCGACTCATTTGATGTGATGTGTGGTCTATTTGATTAAATAGATTAGTATTGAAAATATTCAAGGTACGGAATCTTATCTTGATGTTCTGGTTAATCAGGAACTAGCGACCGCATTTATGAAGGAGAAGTTAATGTTCAGTCATTATTCCCGTGATAAGGGACAGACTCCATAATTATGTATTTAGATATAGCCCGGAACCTATTATACTAATATTGAGCATTAGTAGAGGAGTAGATTAATGAAGTTATTGCGCACCGTTATCGTTGTTTTTATTGTCTTAACTACCGGGCTTAGTAATGCCAAAGGGCTGACTAATGTCGAAATTCAAATAAATACAAAAGGCTTGGTAAAAAATAGCGCAGAGGCATACAGGTTTCGTAAAAGTGTTGAAAATGAAATTATTATGCAATCTTCGTCCGAAATTATAGGAGGAGGCACTATGTCAGATGGATCGCGAGTGAATATCCTTTTAAACGTATCAAACATGAAACAATTTAAAAAAACGCTTAGCCGAATATTTAATAAGACTCCATTGCAAGGTCGGGTAAAGTTAATTGTCGGTAAAAACGTGACAATATTTTAACAGACATAACGTTTTTAGATCTTAATAGGGGCTAACGATTAGCCTTCAAGTAGAGTTGATGTTTAAAGGAGACCTAGGAAATCAAATATTTTAACGACACCGATTATACCGGCAACTCAGCGTATAACTGGCAAGGAGAAGAAGGCGAGGAGGGCTTCCTTGAAATTTACGAGCCTTATATTACAACCGTGGTTGAGATATCAAATACCAGACCAAAGACGGTATGGACTGTTGTTGATGACGAAAGAAGTGACGCTATACATATTATCGCGGGTTATCATCTGGTGAACCGAGTTTTCTATTTTATTTCCAACGAAGAATGGCAGGATGAATACGAAACTTATCTGTGGTCTTGAGTACAATTTTATAGGGTTCATGTTCGATTACTTATTTTATGATGCTTAAAATTTTATGTAGCTTCGCACCATGACTGCAACATGCCCTCTGTTAAACAGCCCAATATAAACGAGGCTATCACCGCCTTGTCGATCAATGAGGGCCGTTCGAGGTAAAACATGAATGTTTTCGGGCAATGAATAACTCAGCTTCTCAGGCAATCACTGCATAGGATCGCATAATTAAGAGCGGCAACATTAACAATGAGCCTGGCACGATCTCTAATGGTGGCGTGCTCTATTTGAGTATAGATACGAGTCCGGTTCGATCAGTGCTTGCAAACTGGAAATCCAATGAAAAAAATATTAGTCGCTAAACTTATTTATAACTTTACAAAAAATATCACCTCACTGCCGTGGAATTTAGTGTGTGTTTTTCTTGCAACTAATAGTATCCCCGGTTTTTCCAATAAACCACTCACGTTCATCCTGACGAAACAGCTCTATAGTCAATCGTTTCAACTAAAACACTCGCGCCTGAAATATGCTCTAAGTCCAAATTATAAAGCGTTTGTTTATGGTGCCTTAATGAGTAAGCAGGGCCGCTATGTGGTAATGCAAGGGGAGGCCGGTAAGCATAGAAAAATATCAAAAAAGTTTAAACGATTTGATGGAATCAGGGGCGATTTTCACTTTAGTCCTAATGGAAAGCGGCTTGCCTATATTGCTTATACCAGTGCCGGCTATTCACCGTCTGAGACAGATTGTTTTTTAGTTCTTGACAATGTAGCGATGCCTCAATATAGCAATGTTTTTATGTCGGGGTTCAAGTTTAGTCCTGACAGTAAGCGTTATGCGTTTATTGCCGGGTTTTATCCATACATCAAAGCGTTAAGGTATAGCATTGTGGTGGACGGTAAAAGCTACGGCCCTTACGATGCCGTCGACTCTGTTAACTTTAGTGCTGACAGTAAAAGATTTTCATTCAGAGCCTCGATGAAAAAAAAGTGGTTCGTTGTTGTCGATGGTATAAAAGGCAAAAATTATTCATTTGTTTCTGCACCCGCATTTAGCAGTGATAACAAAAAAGTATTATATATAGCAACCTTCGCTAACAAAAAACAAATGTGGGTGCTTAACGGTAAAGAGGGGCGTTTGTATGATGATGTGCGGGGTGCTATTTTTAGTTCTGACAGCAAATCGATTGCCTTTAGTGCTTCATCTAATCTTGGGAGTTTTGTCATACTCAACGGTAAAAGAAGTAAAGTGTATAGCAACGCTTCTATTCGACATCTGGTTTTTAGTCCGAATAGTAAAAGTTTAGCATTTGTGGTGAATAGTACCCAAGGCTATAAAGCAATGATTGTGGTGGATAACAAAGAGGGGTCTGTTTTCCCTGGCTTTGTTGCTGATTATCCGGTGTTTAGTCCCGATGGCAAACGGTTAGCGGTTATTGTGATGCAAATTAAAAAACAGAGCTATGTCGTGGTTGATGGAAAAAGACTTCCGCAACGCATTCTGAAACAGCCTGATAGCGCAGGCCCAAATATACCGCTAGTATTTAGCCCTGATAGCAAGCAATTGAGTTACAGGGTGAGTGAGGCTTCTCAACAATTTTTAATGGTGGATGGGAAGGAGCATAAAGGGTTTAAGGGAGGAGTCTCCAAACAGTTTTACAGCCCGGACAGCAAGCTGGTCGTTTATATTGGCACAAAGAATGGAAAAGATTATTTGGTCATCAATAATCAACCAATTGGCCCCTTTAATTTTATTCAGGGACGACAACGCAAGTTCAGTTTTTATTTTGGACGCAGCCAAAATCTTTATAACACTAAATATCCCCACACTGAAAATAAATACATACGCTTTATTGATAATAGAACCCTCAGAATATTTACAAAAGAAAAGAACGGCGATATTTATAAAGTGACTGTTAAAGTTAACTAGTCCCCGAAAACGATCACATCGAGCGTTCAAAGGCCCTATTGAATGCGGCCAGACCTCATTGACTAGGATGCCCCATTGAACATTGCCTTCCCTTTCAACATGCCTTTTAATAGTTACTGATAACCTAATAGTATTAGGTTGACATCATATTGTTTTAAGTGATATATTTTACGTACCATTTACAATGAATAATTAGCGGTTGGTTATAGCAACAGAGATTTAGTGCTATCGCTCGAAGTTTTATGTATTAACAAAATACTTAATATATTGATATATAAAGTATTATTACGTTATTTATATATAAATTAAAACTATTAAAAATAATTATAAAATCGAGTAAAATTACTTATAACATAAAACGTGTTAAGATTTAGTATTAGTGTTAATAAAAACTATTTTAAGAAGGAGTTGAATAATGTCTAAAAAGCCATCAAACATAGTGCAGCTACGGGAAAAGTTCAATTATTTAATTGAATCGCATACCCAGAAAATTACAGATCAACAAATAGCCAGCTATTTGAATATTTCGCCGCCGGCGTTGTCGTCTATCATCAATGGCAATGCACAACGGCTTCCTGGACAGCTACCGTTGCATCATATAAGAGCCTGTTTGGTGTTGTTTGGTCTAGCAGCTTCTCAAGGCAAGGTGTTTAAAGATTATCCAATTGAAGATTTCATCAAAATCATAAAAATTATTCCCAAGTTGCCATCGTCATGGGCTACTGAATGAGGATGCCAAGCTAGCTTGTTCATGATTGGACTATTTACTATATTTGCAATTTAAAGTAAAAAAATTGCTAGTCTATTTTTATGATAAGTGTTGGCTACGTGTATAGTTGTCGTGTTTAGCGTTAACAGCAGTGTCAGGTTGTCAGTAAAACGTTTTATGTAAGTAGGTATTTGTCTTATGAAAGATTTAATAAAAAAAACGAATTTGCCTAAATGGAAGCAGGTTCAGCAGTTGGTGCTTGATTATATAAGGGATAGTAATATGGAAATTGGTAGTAGTCTGCCTAGTGATAAGGAATTTGTAAAGCTCTCAGGATATAGTCTGCAGCCAGTGATTCGAGCGATGAATGACCTTGTGCAAAAAGGAGTGGTGACTCGTTTTTCTGGAGCAAGTACCAAGCTTCGCTCTAGATTACCTGAAGCGGACGATCAACAGTTCGGTTTTGGTTATACGGCAAAAAGTCAATATGATGCTGAGCCCGAGACAAGGGTGATAGAGATGGCACATCGAACCCCTGGCAATGATAGCGACTGTCAATATGAAATGAGAGCAGCTAAGGCACTGGGCTTGAATGCGAAGAAGAAGTTTTTAGCGCTCACTCGAGTTCGCAGTTTTGAGGGCATTGCCAAGGTCATCCATCGTACTTATGTAAGTCCGGAAATTTTTGGAGATGACTATCTCGTTAAACATAATTTTGAAAAAGAGTCGTTAATTTCAATCTATAACGGATACGGCTATAAAGTGGATTCGCGAGAAACCACCATCAGTGCACGCTATGCGACTAAGCAAGAGCAGGCAATATTCAAAATAGAAAAAAAGCCGATTTTGGCAGTGGAGCAGACTTTAATGGCGGTACATAGTTCATCTTCAGAACTATTTTGCATTGAATACCTTGCAGCAACTTATTTGGACTGGGAGTACCGTATTACTAATCGCATCGCGAGCCGGAGTGCCTCTTCAGCAGGTGAATCGAAATGAGTATTCACAATAAATTGTTACATATCCTGGTCAAAATCTCAGACGGTGTTTATAAGGGGCGAATACTTAATGTTGATGATGGTGAAACCCTGACGGTCGATTTGAAGCAAGTGATACGCCATGAAATACGAAGATGGATTACCGCGATTTTTGATAGAAAACGATTAAGACAAGTAGCTAATGCCTTATCCAGGTTACCCGAAAATAATAATGAATCAGAGATTACATTGGCCAGAACGGTAAGAATGTTATCATTTCTTGAGGCATTGTTAAGCGTAGAGTCAGAAAGAAAGAGGTTGAAAGGGAAGAACCCGTATTTTACGGTTGCCAGTGAATTAGAAAAAAATGTTCCTGAATTAAAGAAAGCATTAAATTTAGTTAGGGACGCAACAATTGATAATGACGAGGAAGAAGGCTGGATTACTTCGCTTCCATTATTGATGGTTGTTGCGGTAGGTTATTCTCAATGTGAGCAATTTAAGCCGCTATTTTGGGAAGCATTTAGTGCGGGTTTGGCGCGATCTGAACTGGAACAAAAATGGGGGCAAGAGAATAGTCACTTGATAAACGTAGTGTCTACGATGATTCGATTTCAGTCCGCACCGGGGCAGTGTGCCAGGGGTACAGGTACACGAGATTATGAAAATATCATTAGATCCGAATTCACTAGTGGCGTTAATCATTTTGAGGCTGATGCTTTAATTGCAGCAATGAAAATTATCGGAATAGTCGAAGAAGCTCGTAATCGCAAAGTTCCTGAAGGGTGTGAGCAGGCGTTGCATAACGACAATCTTGATCTTAGTGCTGGAGTGTATAAATCATGGAATGAGATTGCCTGGTATCGACTGAGTCACTCTGATGCTCAAACCATTGTTTCAGGCAAGTTATGCAACGAGTTGGAAAAATCTATAGTTGGTAAAATATTTAGGGATGAAACGGATCTGAGAAAAAGTATTGAAAAATCGGTAAAGTGTTGTGGTGGTCTTAGTGAGAATGAGTTGAATGCTCTCGTTGTTGCCGCACAAGCGACTCATCAATCGAATGCTGAATCGATTTTAATTCCTGAAGAATGTGGGAATACACAAACATGGTGTTATGCAAGCCGCCTTGAAGTCGAGAGCAAAGAGTTAGCCGATTTTAAGAAACTTTTTGAAAATAATACAAATAAGTTCGTTGGCGAAGTTAAAAGTAATATTTCGGGTTATACCTTTGATCGTCGTCAAGCAGTACTGTTACGACGTGCCTTGTCACGCAATATTAAGGAAGTGAAAAATAACTTAAGCCTTTGCCAAGAGCGTTTTCAAGCCAAGTGTATTACCATCCCTGATTATCTTGGGCGAAAAAATCCTGAATTCATTATCGAAGTACGTCTGAACGATTATATCGCAGCGGAGCATCTTATGTTTCCGACGCAAATTGGCAAGAAGCAAGGTGAGCAAGAGAAAAAGAAACAGCAACAGGGTTCAGGTGATAAAGCAGGAGACCTTTTGTGTTATCTGTTTGCAAGAGCCCGCAAAATATTTGCATTAGATGCTGGTACATTGAAAATCAATCAAACTATCTATCTGCCATTTCCATTACTATCAAAAATGTTAGACATTACGTATCGACTCAGGCCAGGCAGTTGTCTGGCAGTATCAATAATATTTGACTCCGAAAGGCCGTTGTCAATTCCTATACCAGAAGGGATTGTCGCTAATGACGATAACAGTCTGCTAATATCTGCAATTGCCAATTATGTATCCGCTTTTATTTTGAATAGAGCTATGTCTACCGGGTATAGTACCGTTGATATTGGACTCGACGGTTTGCTTCTTCGTCAAAGTGCGGATGATGAGAAAACTGAAATTGTTTCGGGCAAGAAGTGGAAAGAAAAAATTTTAGCGACTTATGATGATAATTACTATTCTATTCTAGCGGATAAGTACACAAAAGATTACAACACGAAAAGATCGGCTGTCCGATTAGAAACAGAGCCCTCCGGTTTTGTTAATTCAATTGCACTAAGTAAATTGCCCGAGATGTTAAGTCGATACCTTCACGATCCTTGTGGCAAAAAAAAATATCGACAAGCAATTTTTATTGGGATTGATATTGGAGGAACACTGGCTAAATTCCAATTCTATGAATTCAATTCCCGGACTCTAAAGTTTTGCGCGCTGGGTTCGCCTTTTCGAGTACTTACGCCCGATCCACAGGCCAAGAGTGTTAATTCAGTGCGGGATAATTTCGGTGAAAATATGTTGCGTGAAAACATTGCCGAATTTGCAAAAGATATAATTGAGACTATTACAAAGAGGGTGTTAATTGATCCAGCGTTAGAAAAACTCAAATTTGCCGACGTTCTCGCGATAGGAGTGTCATGGCCAGGGCCAGTAAGGGTTAACGTAATATCGGGTACAAGTCGTATTCTGACGCGATTCGATTTTAGCCAAAGTGTCATGGAAAATCGAATCGAAGATATTATGAATCTTGATATGACGACAGCATTAAGAGAGGCATGGCATAATAATTTTTCGACAGACAAAGGCGGTCCAATTATAGCGCCGTATGTTGGGCTGTTAAATGACGGTAATGCTGAAGGGACAGGGGTCATTATCAGTCGACCAAGGTCTGAACGAAATAATTTTGGACGTCTCTCGGTCATAAAAATAGGCACGGGGACGGCGGGTGCTATGTTCGAAGGTTCCCGTTTAGTAGAGGGGCCAGCGGAATGGGGCAAAATGTTGCTCGATTTGAAAGCTAAGTTTGAACGCGGCTTTACTCAGGGCATGGCTAATCATTATTTGTCAAAGAACACCTTGCCTAACCTTGTGAAGAATCCGAATTATAACCGGCTCGAAAGTACAGATGATAATAAGGGTATGTTTGAAAATATTTCTAGTCTCGATAGTATTGAAATTGGATTGATACTGGAAGCTGGGGAGAGCAACTACTCATACAGTTCTATTAAGAAATTACTGGATGAGTGTGGTATTCGAGCTCTGTCAGAGAAATTGCCGGCCAATATTGATGCCGATTTAATTCGACTGGTATTAGAGGGCGACGAGGCCAAAAATAAAGAGGAGTTTTTACTTATTATGGAGGCGCTCGCACTACATCACAATGTGTTAGGCAGTAATTTGAATAAGGAACTATGGATTCAAATCAGAAATTTCGGGGGGATTTACCTGGCAAAAATGATTACATGTCATACGAGTGATGTGGATAAGTTTTATGAAAATAAGGAAGTCACTTCAGGGCTTAAGCAAGCACTTGAAGGTGCAAATGTTATTGCAAAAGAGTGCGTAAAAAAAATGGGCAATTATCTGGGTGATTTTATAATCCTGCTTTATAATGATTATGCGGTTGATACCGTGATAACGAGTGGAGGGGTTTTGAGTGGTCGTACGGGCTATTTGATTAGAGAGAAAGCTGAAGTGCGTATTAATATGTATGGCGTTGATGTGTTTAGGGATAATGATTTATTTGATTTTTCCGGAAGAAAAAATAAGCAAGCGAAAACGGAAGCATTAACTGATATGGATTTTGGCACTCTAGGAGCAGCGGTATACGGAGCAGGAGAATTTTTACGTGGTTTGCAGCAAAAAGGTTTTAAAATAATAAAATCTTCGCTACGTGAATCTACAGCAAATCAAACGATTGAAATTGGCGATAGAGTGACAAAAATACTGGATTCCAGTGTCACTATAGTGAACCAGGAATATGCTTTAACGAAAAAGGAAATAGATGTGTTTATGCTTGAAGAAGGAAGTGAGCTAGGTTTTCACAGATTGCGTACCAAGTTAGAAGATGCAGATGGAGAAACCATCCGCTATGTGCGATGGATTGTTGAATAGGAATATTATATGAAAATATCTATAAGTATTGGTTCTTCAGATTCTACTGAACGTGATGTGGAAGTGAGAATCAAGCCGGATGAATTGCGTAATTTACATTTATGTGTCGCCAACCCTGATGAATGGAATCGCTCTGAGTATTATTTGCGTAGACATCAACTGAAGTCAGATATGCCTAAGGATTCGGTTGACGCAAACAATCCGTTTAGGTCTGGAGAGGGTCCAAAGAAGCTTGGTATAAATACTCATATCGATATTTTACGAAAGAAATTATCAAGTGATACAAAGAGTGTAAAAAATGTAGGCGGTGACACGTACCGCACTGAGCATAATATGCTTGCTGTACCGATAAGTGATCTGGTGGCAAACTTGTTGAGGCCTTGCTTTCACAAAGACGGGATTGGTTCTCAAAAATTGTTCTACTTTAAAGGAGAGCCGATTGAGAAGCGGAGCTATTTTAGTCTGTGTTATTACGATAAACCTCACGGTACACCAGAAGTGAAACTGAACGATGTACAATACAACCTGGCCGATAGTAGTGTGTTAGATATGGAGGGGCAAAACCTATTAGATAAGGGTTTAGTTTGGTCCGCAGGGATTGTACCGCTTGTCAAAAATAGTGAGCCATTGAGTGCTGCCGAAATTGCGGTAGATGACTACGATATACGGCAGATTTTAGGGCGTGATGCACAAGGCTTAGATTATATTTATGATGGTTGGTATGATCAGTGGGAAGCGCGGGTAACAGAGGCAACGAATGAACATCAAAGGCAAGGAAAACCGTTTTCCGTTTTCTATCATAGTATCATCGCAACCGATAAGGATGGTCAGATAATTATTTATCAGAAAGAAGGGTCGCTACCAGCGCTTGCAAATCAATTAGCCCAACAGGGTATAGTCAATGCGGGTTTGTTAGATTCCGGTGGAAGTTGTGCTTTGTATGACGTTTGGATGGGAAGTTTCCTTAATCATGGGTGGTATTACCGAGAGCCGCGAGGCAGTATAATGGTGTTTGAGCTAAATTCTGAAAGCCGTTTACCGGAAGATACCCCTAGTGCATGGATAAACAGGAGGAGTTCTACGCTGAGAAATAGTGAAGGAAATGATGAAGAGAAATAGTGAACAGGCGAGTGATATGGGGTCAGGCTCTGCATGCTTCCAGCATTTGAATTCGACCCCGCTATCCTGACCTCATTGTTCCTAAGTTATGGAAGAATAGCCTTGCTCACTTTAGTGCTTGCAGTTGGTGATAGAGCTTTCGCTAATTTCACCAGGTCAACAAACTCTCTGCGATAGCCGTTAATATCAGCACCTAATGATTTTTGTGCGATGTTTATAATCTTGTCATACGAAAAGGTGTCGGTATAATCACTGCCTCGTAACTTTTGACCAAATGCGGCGACTGCAGTGGCAAAGCGAAAATCGGTGCTGGCATTTCTAAAATTATTTGTTATTGATTTTTTATGAATAGCCTTAACCACTAATTTACTTTTCTTTCCCTTAGGTTGTTTAAAACGCAATTTTACAAAAGCCAGTTCTTGATTAAGCTTGGGTTCAGCCTTTGTGTTTTTTGATTTATACCGTAGCTCGCTGATGCGTTGCCCCTTGCTTCCGCGGAGGCTGATTTCATAAATAGCGGTCACGGTGTGACCTGCGCCAAGATCGCCAGCATCAACTTTGTCGTTTTTAAAATCCTCGCGTTTGAGCATCCGGTTTTCATATCCAATCAAACGATATTCAGCGACTACATTTTTATTAAACTCAATTTGTACTTTGACGTCTTTGGCGATGGTAAACAATGTCGAACTTAACTCTTCTGCTAACACTTTATTGGCTTCCTTTAAGCTATCGATATAGGCATGATTTCCGTTACCATGATTAGCCAGTTGTTCCATGAGCTTGTCATTATAGTTACCAGAGCCGAATCCTAATGTGGTTAAGGTAATGCCAAGTTTACGCTTTTTCTTAATCAATTTAATTAGAGCGGCGTGGCTTGTGGTTCCTACATTAAAATCACCATCAGTGGCGATAATAACTCTGTTAATGCCGCCTTTAATAAAAGACTTTTTAGCTAGAGCGTACGCCAGGTGTATTCCTGCGCCACCATTGGTTGATCCTCCAGCGCGTAGTTTTGCAAATGCTTCATTTATTTTTTGTTTGTTTGCTCCAGAGGTAGGTTCAAGGATTACGCCTGATGCACCTGCGTAGACTACAATGGAGACTTTGTCGCGCCTACTTAACTGGTTGGTGAGCAGTCGCATGGCGGATTTTAATAACGGTAATTTATCGGGGCTATACATCGAACCCGAAACATCAAGTAAAAAAACCAAATTGGCAGGGGGTATTTTAGACTTATCAACCTCATAGCCTTTGATGCCTATTCGTAATAAGTAGCTGTCTTTGCTCCAGGGGGATGGAGTGAGTTCGGTGTTAATTGAAAAGGGGACTGATTTAGTGCTTGGTGCTTTGTAACTGTATTTGAAGTAGTTAATCATCTCTTCAATACGAATAGCATTTTTAACCGGTAGCTGACCTTGCTTTGCAATAAATCGGCGCATGTTGCTGTAACTGCCAGTGTCAACATCAATGCTAAACGTTGATACCGGTTTTTCAGCGACTCGAGTAACCCCGTTACTGATGATCTTTTGATATTTCTCAGTATTTCGTTGTGGCATCGTATAGTTTTGTGGTCGGTAAGTTCGATATGCCGTTGTAGGGCTTCTGTAATAAGTACCTATTGAGCTGCCCCCGCCACAACCGCCCATGGTTATCATGACTTGTTTTTTGGCAACATAAATTTTGCCGTTGCTTAATATTGCGTAGGCATACACATCCGTTGTTTTTCGAAGCTTGATTCTAATTTTAAATGGCTTAATAGCAACATTGTCCGCGGGTTTAAATCGGGCGATTGGGTTCTTGTTGTAGGGAACGGTTAAGATAATTTCTTTAATCCAAACCCCTTTGGGTAGCTTACCCATATACAGAGCGATCCCAACTTCAGCCCCATTTTCAGCGATACTGGGGGCCTTCATGCTAATGAGACCGGGAATTGCTCGTTTCTTGAGCTCTTTGTTTAAATTGGTGGGCACATAAGAATGTGCTATGTTGATAAAGAGTATGCTCAGTAATAAAAATATTAGTTTGTTGTTAAGACGATTAGTCATAGAGTGGTCCCTCGATGTTGGTGGTAGACATAGAAGGCTATTGCGATAAATGGGCCGAAACGGAATTTATTAAATACTTCGCCATTTCAATGAGTTAAAAAGGGAGGAGCCAAATGGCAACAAAAACCAGCGTGCAAGCTGCAATTCTTTTTTGCACTTTGCGATAAGAAAACAATACGCTAAGGTGTTATTGATCTTCCATTAGGAACGCAGGCGTTATTTCTTGCCAATATTAATTCTCAGTGTTACCCTACGCAGCAATATTAATCAGAAGAAAAATGTATAAATTATGAAACTTTCTATCACACAATACGTTATATATAGTTGTAAGGTCTCGCCTGCTCACGTCAATGACGTACGTGCCAGTAAGGTCGCAGCAAAAATATGTGATAACTATACAAGTTAGCCTTCTGATAGAGTGGGCTGTACCAGCCCCAGAGAGTTTAAAAACCCTGGTGGCATAAACCAGGGTTTTTTTATGCGTTAAATTACGCAAGAGACACGATTACTATGATCACAACAAATTACACCATCAGAATGACATTGAGTAAATTGTCATTTCAGTTTCAGGAATCACAACTAATGTGACGCCTTCCGTACTCTATTGTCGGAAGGTTTTGATACGGACCTTTCGGCTTTGATAGCCTGTCTGGTCTAACCAAGTGTTTGACAAAGGACAGGCTTTTTTTATGTCTGTTCGGTTTAACAAAAATTTAAAAATTTGGTGCGCGCCAATAAGGACCAGCTTGGCAAACTGGAATTTTATATGCTCGTTGATAGAGCAAACATACAGGAATATTATGATGGTGATCAAAACACACATCAATGTCGGGACCATTGGACACGTTGACCATGGAAAAACAACTTTAACTGCGGTAATGACGCAAATTCAGGCTGCTCGTATCGGTGGCAAGGGTTTGCCTTTTGATCAAATTGACAAAGCGCCCGAAGAAAAGGCACGCGGCATTACCATTACCGCCGCACATGTAGAGTATGAGTCTGCGACTCGACACTATGCCCATATTGATTGCCCAGGACATGCCGATTACATCAAGAATATGATTACCGGTGCGTCGCAAATGGATGGCGCCATATTGTTAGTGGATGCAACTGAAGGCGCAGCTAAACAAACGATTGAGCACATTTTGTTGGCACAGCAGGTCAATGTTCAGTACATGGTCGTGTTTGTGAATAAAATGGATATGCTTAACGAAGGTGATCAGGCTGAAATGTCTGAGCTTATTGAGATGGAACTCGAAGCGCTGTTGGCTGATCACGGATTTACTGATGTGGCCTTTATCTTTGGGAGTGCGTTGAAGGCACTTGAGGCAGTTAAAGCGGGTAATATTGATTCACCTGATACACAGTGTATCGTGGATTTGGTTGCAGCAATGGACACTCGTTTTCCGGATCCTGTGCGTAAAATCAATGCGCCATTTTTAATGGCCATTGAAGATGTGCACACCATCAGTGGTCGTGGGACAGCGGTGAGTGGTCGAGTGGATCGTGGAGTGGTAAGAGTCGGGGATGCAGTAGAAATCGTTGGACTTGATAACCATGAACGCGAGGTGACTGTAACGGGCACACAAGCGTTTCATAAAGACATCCCCGAAGCAGTGGCAGGGATGAATGTTGGCCTTTTGCTGCGAGGAGTCAAGCGTGAAGAAATTGCACGTGGTCAAGTGCTTGCAGCACCGGGTTCTATTACGGCCCATACAGAAGGCACTGCACATTTGTTTGTGTTAAGTAAAGAAGAAGGGGGTCGACATACTGGTTTTAACAGTGGTTATACACCGCAATTCTTTTTTGGGACTACAGATGTTACTGGTGTTATCCAGGTCATCAATGACACTGGCATGGCACTGCCTGGTGATCAGGTTGATATAAAATTTAGCCTGCAAAAACCGGCGGGCATTGATAAAGACACTCGTTTTGTTATTCGCGAAGGGGGTAGAACGGTCGGCGCTGGTTTAGTCACCGAAGTACTTGCCTGCTAGTTCAGGCATAAACAGTTTCTCTTGTTGGCGATTGTCGGCAAGGGAAGCTCTATTAATACAATAAAAGGAAAAGTGATGAACATACGATGTTATGACAAGCTAATCGAAGTAATTCAAGGTCGCCAGGCGGCCATGATTTTCTCGCTTACGTTATTAAATTTCGCCGTCTGGCGTAAAGCATACAGTTACAATTCCTGACCTTTAATTAAATTGTTGTTAAAGGCAGGAATGCTTTTACACTAATTTAATTATAGGTTACACAATGAAAAGACAAAATTTAAGAAATATTGGTATTATTGCGCATGTTGATGCCGGTAAAACGACTCTGACTGAACGTGTTTTGTATTATACCGGTGCACGTCATAAATCGGGCGACGTTCATAATGGCAATACCAGTATGGACTTTGATCCTCTTGAAAGGAAAAAGGGGATCACTATTTACAGTGCGGCGACTTCCGTGTATTGGAAAGAGCATAAGCTTACCATTATTGATACTCCCGGACATATTGACTTTAATATTGAAGTGAGACGATCTCTTCGAGTGCTAGACGGTGCAGTAGTAGTGTTTGATGCAGTGTCGGGTGTTGAGCCACAGTCCGAAACTAACTGGCGTCTTGCTGATGAGTATTCGGTCCCTCGTTTGTGTATGGTGAATAAGATGGATCGTACTGGTGCTGATTTTTTTAATGTCGTTGAAATGATAAAAGCCAGGCTTGGCGCTAACCCAGCGGTACTTCAATTGCCCATTGGTAATGAAGATAAGTTTATCGGTGTTATCGATTTAGTGACGATGCAAGCGTTTGTATGGAATAACGATACGTTAGAAAACACGATGTCGCACATCGATGTGATTGACTATGAGTCAGGTGCTTATTTCTTGCAGGCAACTGAATATCGTCAGACTCTAATTGAATCGGTGGCTGAGTTTGATAATGAGCTTATGCATCTTTGGCTTAACAATGAAGAAGTGAGTGCGGAGAAACTGTCGAGTTGTATACGTAAGGCGACTTTGCAAAATGCTTGTGTACCCATCGTATGCGGTACCGCGTTTAAAAACAAAGGTGTGCAAACTTTATTGGACGCGGTAGTGGCTTATCTACCATCACCATTAGAGATTGCCCCTGTCAAAATGACTGAGGTAGACAACAATGAACATAAGATACAAAAACTAGTAGAAAATACTACTGTTGATAGTCCTGTGACTGCGTTAGCTTTTAAAGTGGTTAACGACAAACATGGCAATTTGACGTTTATACGGCTCTATAGTGGTCAACTGACAAAAGGCTCGATAGTTTTAAATACAGTAAGTGGGCGCAAAGAGCGTGTGTCGAGAATCTACGAAATGCAGGCGGCTTCGAAAACTGAACGTACAACATGTTCGGCGGGAGACATCGTTGCAGTAGCAGGTTTAAAGGACACGTTCACCGGCCATACTTTATGTGACTTAGAGCATCCAGTACTACTGGAAAGCATTGAAGTCCCGGAACCTGTAATTGAAATGGCAATTGAGGCCTCTGATAAAGCACAGCAAGAACAACTGCTAGTTGGACTTGCCAAACTTAGGCAAGAGGATCCGAGTATCGCCATTACCCAAGACACAGAAACTGGACAACAGGTGCTGGCGGGAATGGGTGAGTTGCAACTTGAAAATATTGTTGAACGGTTACGCCGCGATCATCTTGTTGAGGTGAAAGTGGGTCGTCCCAAGGTTTCCTATCGGGAGACCTTGAGTAAAAGTGTCACCGTACATCATGTGTTCAAGAAGCAGTCGGGAGGTCCTGGGCAGTTTGCTGAGGTGAATATTATTTTTGAACCTTTATCGCGCGGTCAAGGCTTTGTGTTTGAGAGTTTGATTAGTGGTGGTGCAATACCGCAGGAATTTATTCCTGCTGTTGAGCACGGCATCAAGCGCGCTGCGCAATCGGGATCACTGGCAGGTTATCCAGTGGTGGACTTTAAGGTGATCTTGGTTGATGGTAGTTATCATGCGCAAGACTCATCAACCAGATCGTTTGAAACTGCGGGGATGCGCGCATTCCGTGAATATGAAAAACTTGCGGAACCAAAAATACTGGAGCCTATAATGAAGGTAGAGGTTTATACGCCTCAAGTTAACTTAGGGGATTGTATTGGTGATCTTAATCGGCGACGGGGTCTGATTAAAAAGCAGACCTTATGTGAAAACAGTTCGGTGGTTATTGCGCAAGTTCCTTTGGCCAGTATGTTTGGTTATATCGGTGAACTAAGAGCCATGACTTCCGGGCGTGCCACTTTTAGTATGCAGTTTGATCATTATAAAATTGTCCCTGATCAGTTAGCAGGTTTATTGAGTTAAACATTTACCCCCGCAGGCATTGTTGCTTGCGGGATTTTAATGGCGTACGGTTTATTACTAAACCTAGCGTTTGTTAAAACCTCTATCAGTGTACAGATTTCATCTCATTTCATCTGATCTCAGCTCACCTCATTTCATCTACTCAATTTAATATTACGTACTGCTTATAATGGCCACTTGCATACTCTCAGTTAACAGAAAAATGATTGGCTATTGGATAGTTCAAGACTGTGCTATAAGTTATAAGAGCGGACGAATTTGAGTGCAGTACAGAATAAAAATTAGGGACTAATAGCGATAGAACTGGCTCTTCATTTAGCGCGTTAAGTATCACTTAAATTCTTATGTACAAGTTGAGATCTACATCATTAAATTACAAGGAGTTATTTATGTCGGATGATATCAATGAGACTATTAGTAAATCACCTGCCGAAGTGAGTGAAAAAATCACTAGTACTACTATTGGTCAGGTGACCGAGATTACCGTTATCACTCCCATAAGAGAGGGGAGTGTTGATCGTTTACGCCAGGTTCTTGCGGGAATTCAGGCTTCGCCGGAAAGCCCCATTAAGCGTATTTCCAGTATTCATTTTGCACGCTGGGTAATCTTCGATAACGGTACACGGTTATTGTTTACCAGTAATTTTGATGGAACCTGGGAAAAATATTTGCGTGATTTTGTCGAACTGGCAGCCGATGGTCTCGATGCTATCTGGAGTAATTGTGTCGGTTATCCTGGTGCCAAACCTTTTGAAGGGTTTGCCAAATATGTTCAGGAAAACCAAATTAAGACTGATTTATTTTATCCGGCATATCCTGGGGCAAGCGTCAAGCAAGTGCTCAAGGCGCTTGATTGGGAACAAAAAACTAATGCCTATCAACGCGAGCTAGCAAAACCTCCCAAGCCGGGAATTGGAGCCTAAATGAGGCATGAAATATTCTGATGATATTCGTGATAATTTAGACGACATTCAGGGCAATATTCTCAGGGCTTATAACCATCCACATGCGGTTTATTGTTTTTGGCGTTTTGGGTCTGATCAAGGTAAAAAGTTTTTACGGCGCTTATTAAAGATAGGAGTCACTAATTCTTCAATATGGCCTGTTGATCCTGAAACAGGGAAAAATCGGAAACCTTCGTTTACCTTAAACTGTGCTTTGTCTTTTGCAGGGCTGGATGCCTTGGGTGTTGATGTCTCAAGGTTACAGTTATTGCCTACTACATTTAAAGAGGGCATGCGTACGCGGGCGAAACCGTTAGGGGATACCGGAAGTAACGCGCCAGAGCTTTGGCAAGACGCGCTAAATGATAACGCGATTCATGCGATGGTTATCATTCACGCGGCTAATACAGCTGAACGCAAAGCACAAATCGAGAGAGTGCAATTGGCGGCGCAGGAGTCAGGCGTTACTAAAGTCGCTGAAGTAATAGAAGCAGATGCTTTGCCGGAGTCGCAAGAACATTTTGGTTTTAAAGATGGCATTGGCCAGCCGAGTATCGAAGGGGGTTTTGTGGATAGCCCAGGAATGGGCACCCCTATAGGGAATGCTGAATGGCGAGCACTTAAGCCGGGTGAGTTCGTGCATGGTTATGAATCAGAGCGTCAACGCCCTGAGACTCCTGCAAAACTTCTTGAGTTAATTGATAATGGCAGTTATCTGGTTTTCCGCCAACTGCAACAAAATGTAGCCGAGTTTCGTTTGTTCTTAAAAGTCCAGTCAGAAAATGCTTTTGGGTCAGACAGCACTGCTGCACAAACACGTTTAGCCAGTAATTTAGTCGGGCGTTGGCCCAGCGGCGCGTCTTTGGTGCAGTGGCCTGACAAAGATCCTGGTCAGTCTGATAATAACTTTCGTTATAAAGACGACTCTGATGGATTGCGTTGCCCGCTCGGCGCTCATATCCGTCGTTGTAATCCACGTGACGGACTTGCCGTTGACACTCATGTATCTTTTCATCGTATTTTGCGACGAGGAATGCCTTATGGACCAGCGTATGCAGATACCCCCGACGCTGATCGCGGCTTGGTGTTTATTGCTTTAAATACAGATATAGAAGCGCAATTTGAATTTGTACAAGAGCAGTGGATGAATAATGGGGAATTCACAAATTTATCTGCCGATGAACGAGACCCAATAGCAGGTAATAATCAAGATGGTAAGTTAACACTACCAGGGGCAACACAAAGCCCTTTCATATTTGGTTTAAACAGTTTTGTAAGAACTCGTGGTGGCGGCTACTTTTTTATGCCTGGCATCAAAGCGCTAGGGCTACTGGCGGATGGAAAATTATGAGGAGATTATTATGAGTGAATTTCTGGAATCTTATCAAGTATTGAACAGTCAGATTCAAGACCCGGTGGAGTTAGCGACTGCACAAGCCACTTTGGTAGGCCAATGGCTTGCGAGCGATCCAAAAGCAATGTTTGATGAATTGCGGTCGGCTCGCCCCGTGTTTGTTTCACCGCGCGCAACGATTGTAACTCGTCATGCCGATGTGCTTGAGGTGCTATCGCGCGATGATGATTTTAATGAAATGTTATATACCCCACGCATGCAGCGGGTTAATGCACATTTTTTCTTAGGGATGCCTAATTCCCCTGAATACGAACGCGAAGTCTCGGCTGTTCGTTTAGCTGCCGGGCGCAGTGATCTTGGTTTAATTCAACAGCTAGTGACGCGAGAAGCAGCAAAATTACTGACGGCAGTAAAAGAGCGAGAGGGCAGTAATAAGGTAGGGTGCCTGGATCTTGTCAAAGACCTCGCGCGCGTAGTACCGGCTCGATTTGTGGCGTCCTATTTAGGAGTGACGGGGCCGAACGAACGTATTTTACAAAATTGGATGCGTGCACTGTTCCGTGATTTATTTAGCAATCTTACTAATGATACAGAGGTGATGCAAGCCGCTGATAAGGCCGCGACTGAAGTAAAAGCTTTTTTAACAATAGCAATCGCGGAGCGTAAAGCGGCAATAATATCTGGTGAGGAAGTTCATGATGATGTAATGACTCGGTTAATCAATTTACAACCGAGTACTTTAAGTCTTGATAATGATGGTATTCGTCGCAATTTAACAGGCCTGGCAGTGGGGGCAATTGAAACCACCAACGAATGTGTAGTGAATGTCATGAGTGAATTATTTGATCGCCCGGAAATATTGGCCGCTGCTCAACAAGCGGCTACGCGTGATGATATGTCATTGCAATCTTATGTGTTAGAGGCGCTGCGCTTCAAGCCTCAGCATCCTTTTCTATATCGAATTTGTTCACGCGATACTATCATTGCACGGGGTACCCCGCGCGAAACCACCATTGCCGCCGGTAGCTTTGTCGTTGCGGCGACATGGTCAGCGATGTTTGATGATACTGTGATTGACAGTCCTGATACATTCAGTATTAAACGTTCAGGGGGGGACTATATGTTGTTTGGCAGTGGCCGCCATACTTGTTTCGGTGCCCATATTAATAAAGTTCAGATTACCGCAATCTGTCGTGCTGTGCTTATGTTAACGGGTTTGCGCCGAAAAGAGGGTGACGCAGGAAATATTAAATACGAAGGTCCTTTTCCGGATAGTTTTATACTCGAATTCGATCCTGTCGTGACACAAGACGCAAAGAAAACAAAGAAGGAGCATAACATTCCTTCCTTGTAACGGGTGAGACGTTATGTGTTTAGGAAAAGTATGTCTGATATATTCTACGGGTATAGATATTTGTAATTCTAGCAATGGATCGTTAGATCTTATTGTTTGTGTCTATTGGGAGCAGATGATATGAAGTCAGATTCGATTTTTAATTGAGTCTGATTCCGGGGCGAGTGATATCGAGTCAGATGATCTTGATATGGGTCAGGCTCTGCATGCTTGCAGCATTTGAATCCTATCCCATACAGTATTTTAGCCGAACCAGGTAGAAGAAATATATTTTGAGTATTAGAAGTTGTATTTATTTTTAAATTAAGAAATGCCGTTACTAATAGTCGTCAGTTATAGAGGCGCGTGCAAAATAGTTCTGTAAATTGTCCTTACAAGCTGTTGACGCAATAGCCCATATGATCTGTTTTATCGATCGATAAAAAATTTCTTGGATATACAAGGTCTGTTTCCTGCGATACACTCTTTCGACAAAATAAATATAACTTAGGGAAGACTAGTAATGAAAAAAATATTAGGTATTGCAGTTTTAACACTATTGTTAAGTGCTTGTGCGACCACGCTTAAAACAATAGAGCTCGATGACAAAACAGGTCGATATACAACAAAATCGCTTATTCCTAGTAACGGAGTTTTAGTGAATACTCCATTTAAGAATACGTATAGACCAGTAGTGTATGTAAAAACACACGACAAACATAAAGTTTATAATAAATTTGTGTTTAACTCTTTTAAAAATATGGGGGTATTTGGAAAAGTACTGTCGAAGAAAGATCTTGAGAAATACGTATTCGAAAATAAATTAACGAGTAAAGTTCCTAGTGTTTCTGATTCTATTGGTTTACACAACTTAACAAAGCATATGGGAAACTTCTTGATTGTTCATTTTGAAATTCAGTTTAAAGGTGGGTACAATTTTGAAGCCGATATCATAGCGCGAGATCCTGTTTCTAATAAAATTGTCTTTCATGTAAGAAATTCTGCATTCAATTGGAGTGGGCTTGATCAACCGTTATTCTATCCATTATTTAACGCATTTATAGAGTGGTCACAGGGAAAACAAATTAGTACCGGTAAGAAAAAATTAGGTCAACCTAATGCTGCAGTTGACTACAAAGACGCAGAGGGTTAATACGCAGACTGCGTAAATGTAATTTTAATGACCTAAAAATAAAGTGAGTATGAAATGTTATGCTCACTTTATAATATGATTAATCTACTTTTTTACTATTGTTTATTTTAAATGCCGATCATATCGGTTTTTCCTGCTATGTAGTAGCCTGCCGCAAGGTGACGAATCTAATGATAACTCTATCAATGTATATGGCGGACAAACAAAAAAATATTACTGAACAGCTCACGCTAATCCACGATCTCTATACCTAAGTGGGGACTGGAAAGGTAGTCATTGCCTGGATCTTCTATTTTTTTCGTACTGTTCGCGTTTAGTCGCTTCACCCATGTAAATGAGCTAAGTTCGGCAGTTATTATAGTTGTCTTGTTTGATGAGTATCTGTTACATTAGTAAATATAATATATTAATATCAAAGCACTGGGGTCAAATAGAATGATTTATTTCTACCTAAATCATAATCCATTAAAAATATTACTGCAATGTTCTGTTATCATTTTTTTACTTCAGTCTTTGAGTATACAAGCAGCCAATATAGTTATTAAGTCAGACAGTAAAATAATAAAACTAGCAGGGGATAATACCTTTAATGGGATCTATGATGTCTCTGTAGAATATGGTGCTAACGGTATTGGTTGGATGGTTTACTCTCAAGTTAGAATACCGCAGTTTGTTGAAACTCATTTGGCAACGAGTACTGATAGAGGTAAAACTTGGAAGTTTGTTCGGGCATTGAATAAGTCTGCTTATCAGACAATTACCGTAAAGGGCCGTTGATTTCTCGATGTCTGGCGTTATGAAACACCGACGTTAGTGTATGATCACACCGATTTGAAAAACCGACGTTGAAAAATGTTTGTTCATCGTTATTATTCCTTACCGCCACATAAAATGAATACTAGTTTATTTACGGAAGGCTGGATTGAATATTCGTATGCGGCTAATCTGACGGACGTTGGTCTCAGCCGATACATTTGTTTGGGAAATCAAAGTCACTGAGTCGTGTTGATATTAATAAATTACATCGCTCGCTAAAAGATATGAAGTTTTACAATGAGCCTGGTTCAATAACTCATCGTGGAGTACTTTATTTAAGTTTCGATGCGAGCCCGACCCGCTCAGGGCTTGGGAATTGGAGTGAGCGAAAAATTATTTTAATTGCTTCGAAAGATCACGGTCTTTCATGGAAATATATTGGGGCTTTGACAACAAATGCTGATGCAACAGCATTTGGTTATGTTACATTCACAGGGTCCAGCTTAGTTAAAGTAAAAGGAAAGATATATTTATTTATTACCCCGGCGGGAGCCAGAGGACCGTTCAAGAGAAATCGCGGACACAATGGTACGTATATTGTTCCATTCAAAAATATTATACGAGCTGTACTTCAGCGAGAATTAAGCGGAAAACTAAAAGTTACTAAAAGTTTGAAACCGGGTAAAGCTAATGGTGGGTTAAGCGACTATCATGAAATGATTACACAAGGCGGTATACTATTTTCTCAAATTTATTTGAAGTCTTCACCAAAAGTATTTCAGATATATTCTACGGGTATAAATATTCGAAATTGAATTATTGCAGAGCTAGATTTTATTGTGTGTGTTTATTGGGGCCAGGCCAAAAAGGGGTAGTGGTTTGAGGTCAAGGTGATATAGGTTCAGGCTCTGCATGCTTGCAGCATTTTAATCCGACCCCATAGATTGGAGTCAGATTCGGTTTTAATCGAGTCTGATTCCGGGATATGTCCCCGTAAAAATTAATTTGTTTGGAGTAAAATTGATGAAGGGAATTGAAGTAAAAATTTGTCCAGAAGGATTTGAGTTAACAGAAAAAGTCTCAGAGGGGTTGGTTAAAGTAGAAAAACCTTTACCTAATACTGGCTACTGGACTACACCATGGTATTCATCGTTACCGAAGAGTCAAATTTTTCCGGAAGAGGGCGTGTCTGTTGTCAATCTTTTTAATGAAAATGACGCTGATGGCCGATATTTGATATTGCGTGGTGGGTATGGCCTCAACACATTTTTGAAACATATCTCAATTCTTTTTTTAACCTTAGCTGTGTTGATAGTGACATTCTTGACTATGCCCCCCGGCTTTGAAATGACAGAGCTTATGGGGAAGTTAATCATTACAGGTCTATTGATATTTTTGGCGATGGTGTTTCATATAGCTTATCGAAAGGTCCCTGCCAGGAATTTTTTTATATTTGATCGTGAAAGTGGGAATGTTCTGTTTCCGAAAAAGCTATTTCGGCAAAGGCTAGTGGTGCCTTTTTCTAAAGTAGAGGCAATGATAAAAAAGGTGGTAACACGTACTTCAGGGCGAAGCCATGTCACTTACCACATTTACCTATTTTCAAAGTTCAATCTAAATAGTAGCAAGCGCTATAGCGCCGCACTCAATATAGGAGTCGAAGAGGTTTCAGATTCTTTTGACAATCCCTGGAGTTATATATGTTGCTATATGGATAAAAAGGTTTCTCCAATGACGTTGGAACCGTTTAGGAAAAGAATTGAGTGGTACCGCAAGAATAAAATAACATTGCCCGATTTTTATCACTGTTCTCGTTGGTGGGATTTTAATAGATTTCCGATTCGTTCAGGTTTTGGGCAGCCAAGAGAAGGTTTGCCTGAACAAGAGTATCATGATTATCGTGAGCAATATTTTAAACTGATCGACAATGTCCGGTCTCTAACCAAATCTTATTTTTGTCAATATTCAGGTAATTACTTTATCCCATGGAAGTTTAAGTCACCTTTGATTATTTTACGTTGGATAATGAAGTATATAGCGATCACCGTTGCGCTTATTGCGACAATGGTTTTATTGGACTCGATCACCGGCAGCGACCGGGGTGTTCTTGCTGGGATCGCAATCGCTATCGGCTTATGGCTGTTCAGTGCAGCGTTGTACGGCTTGGCCGAAACTCCACTTTATTCAGACGGTAATAATTGGGGGGTGTACGTGTTAAATATGAATGAACTTAAGGAAATCATTATAGACGAATCAAAGGTTGATCTTTGGCGTAAACGATTGAAGGGCGTAGATTTAGGCCTTATTAAGGCTTTGGATGTCAATAGTTTCCTGACAGCGAAAAGTGAGTGAGACCATAGGAACTCTTTATGTGTCTTGTTTATTTTTGAGCGACTATATTCCACCAGAACACTTGTATTTACCGCTGGTCATTTATTAGTCGTGAGGCCAGTCCCAATAGAACCTGGAATCAGATTTACGCTGGACTTATGATAGTCAGAATTATATTCTTGTCTTAAAGAGTAGTAATAAGGTCAGGCCTATGGCTGTCCCATATAATTTTGATTTGAAATTTGGGGAAAGATGGATCGGTAGGTCTACCTTTGTTTAGGTAATTGTGGGGTGAAGATTTCGGCCAGTAATGGCGAGCTTAAGGACAAGAATCGAAATTTCAAATAAGGATAAAAAATGGAATCAAATATCCAAAAAAAAATTGACCATGTTATAGTATTAATGTTAGAAAACCGGTCTTTTGATAACTTGATAGGCTGGTTATATGATAAAGATCAGCCCAAAAACTTTCTTCCGCTAAAGACCCCTGAATCGCTAAAAAAATATAACGGGCTTAATGGTCTCCATTATTCTAATCCACTTGATTTGAATAACCCGAAATATGCCATTAATATTTCAAAGGGAGTCTCTAATTTTCGGGTTCCCAACCCTGATCCAAATGAATCATTCAAACATATGAACCGCCAACAATTTGGGCTGGAGATCGATCTACAAACGAAAGGCTGGCTGCCAAAAGTTGAAGGGAGCACACCTGACATGCAGGGATTTTTGGCGGATTATGTAACCGCAAAATGTTCCAGCACAACCATCGCACCGCAGATTATGCAAACTTTTACGTCTGATGATTTGTCGGTGATGAGCGGTATCGCTAAGGAATACGCGGTCTCAGATAATTACCATGCTGCTTGCCCTACTCAAACCTGGCCAAATCGAGCTTTTATGCACGCAGGAACGTCGCAAGGGCATGTCAATAATGCGCCTTATTTACCTTATACCAGTAAGACCATTTTCAACGTCCTCGAAGAGGAGGGGGTAAGTTGGGGAGTGTACAAATCGAGTCATATTGTTCCATCACTGACAAGGATACAAATGGCTCAACTTTGGCCGCGACGCTTTGACGACAATTTTGATACTATGGATCGTTTCTATAAAGAATGCCAGTCAGGTGATTTGCCTGCGTACACATTTTTGGAGCCAAGTTTTGTCGCAGAGCAAGGGAACAATGCGACCAGTGAGCATCCTCCTGCTAACGTTTGTGCAGGCGACCATTTTTTGCAAAAGGTTTGGGAGGCGGTAGTCACCAGCAAAAAGTTTGATAAAACGTTATTTATTATCAATTTTGATGAGCATGGCGGTTGTCCAGACCACGTTCCCCCCCATTGGACTGCAGTACCACCTGATGAGCAAAGCCAGCCGGGTGACTTAGGTTTCTATTTTAATCGTTATGGCGTTCGTGTTCCCGCAATATTTGTTTCCCCTCACATCAAAAAGTCAACTTGTGTTCGGGCAACAGATAAGCCTTGGTGTAAGGACTCAGTCTCCTTTGATCATACGTCCATATTAGCCATGTTGCTCGACTGGAAAAATATTGATCGTTGTAGGCTCCCCAGTAACAGAGTTATTCAATCAATACCAACTCCATTTGACGATTTACTCGCCGGGGAAGCGCGTGTGGATCGTCCCTTGTTTGAAGCAGCTTGTACCTTTAAAAGGCAAGGGCTGTGGAGCCGAATTGTAAATTTTATTAAGGGTCTGTTTGGTTGTTGCGCTGACGATGGAAAGTTAACTTCTTTACAGAAATGCATCTTGTGCGCAGATGCACATTATCGTATGGCAAAGGAAAAGGGTTTTGCTGAAGGTGCAATGGCAAGTGACGACGAACTCAATTTGTTGCTGCAAGCGGTTAAAACCGAAAAAGAAATGATTGCGTATTTTGAGAAAAATAGTCAGTAGGTCTAATGAGTGGTCAGGCGGTTTTGGGTCAGGCTCTGCATGCTTTCAGTACTTGAATTGGGCGCTGTAATGAATGTGGGGTCAGATTCGATTTTAATCGAGTCTGATTCCGGTGTGTGCCCCGTTGTTTTGAGTAAAAAATGGGGACAGACCCCAATTCTTTTTCAATATATGCTATAAATGTAAAACAGTAGGGTCTCTAAATAGGAGCTAATTTCATGGTAACCGAAAAGATCAATGTACTTATGGAAAATGGTGATTCATTAGAAGTAGTGGTTCTATCCAAAAACGCTTCGGTGATTCAGGTCGTGATAGGCGAAGGTCTGCATTGTGTGAAATGCGAATTAAAACCAGCAAAGAATGGATTAGCTTTTGTGGGTTCCGTGATGGGACGAGAAATTATTTATGAACGTAGTGCCGCTGACGTGCAAAAAGACATTGATAGATTAAATCCTCATTTACGCAATTCTCGGCCACGAAGGTCATGAGCCTATACTGCTATAGGCTATATTCTCTCCAAGTTTATTAAACTACTACACTATAGTCTTTAGTTAGATGATCTTCTCTGCTAAAAATGATGACGTTAAGTGTTTCATCACTAGCTTAATGCGTTCCACATGCCGTAAATCTGGATGGGTCAGTATCCATAGCTCACTGCGCTCTTGTTGCTCTAGTGTAAAGAGTTTTATAATCCCAGACCGTTGTTGGTCATCGGGCAGGATTGCGAGTCCGTGGCCCGCTTCAGCAAATGCGGCCATGGCGGTAAGTTCATCACAGCGAATACTAATTTGTTGAGCGAATTTTTTTTCTAGCCAAATAAAAGTAGCCAGTTGATTCATATAACCAGTAGCACCAATAAGCGAATGCTTATTCAGTTGTTTTACATTGCTGGGACTACCGTATCTATTTTTGTAAGCTTTGCTGGTGTAAACACTCCATTTTATGGTGGCTATCTGTCGACCCACTAAATGTTCAGGAGGGTTGGTGGTGGCGCGTACCGCAATATCGGCTTGGCGATTGCTCATATTGAATTCGAGATTGCTAATCAACAATTCAATTTGTATGTCAGGATATTGCCTGGAAAATTTTGTTAAATAACGTGCCAGGTAACGATACACAATATTGTTTGGTGTAGTAATTTTAACAGTACCTTTGGGTTTAATGTCTTTACCCACTATATGGCGTTCCATATCATCAAAGCGCGCAGCGATTATTTTTGCCGTAATCAGTAGTTCTTCTCCCATCGGGGTGAGTTCGTATCCATGATTAAGTCGCTCAAATAAGCGACCGCCTATTTCTTCTTCGAAGGCATTTAATTTTCGAAAAACTGTTGAGTGATTCACTTCAAGTAATCTGGCTGCGCCAGTGAGAGTCCCGCTATCGGCAATGGCTAAAAATAGTTTTAACGCGTTCCAGTCCATGTTGACCTCTGGTATTTCTTAATAATAGATACTTGCAGTATTGCAAATATAGTTTGCATATAATGGCAATTTACTTTCCTAAATGCAAGGTCGATACTAGAGCTTAAATTAGGTCGTTAGTCACGAAAAAGGAGACAATCATAATGAACAACGCGGTAATTAATAGTTCTGCTACTGGCACTACCAATGACAGTAATTTTATCGACCCAGGCTTTAGTATCTTTGTGCTTAGAGTGAGCTTGGGGCTAGTGTTAATAGCGCATAGTATTTACCTTAAAATGATAGTGTTCACTTTGCCAGGCACTGCCCAGTTTTTTGCTTCAATCGGTTTGCCTGCTATGCTGGCTTATGTCGTATTTATAATTGAGGCTATCGCTGGAGTGGCAATCATTGCAGGCTATCGAACGCGATTGTTCGCGGCATTAATCATCCCAGTTCTATTAGGGGCTACCTGGACACACTTTGGCAATGGATGGTTGTTTTCGAATAAAGGCGGCGGGTGGGAATATCCTTTGATATTGGCTGTTATCGCATTTGCTCAAATAGGATTAGGTAATGGCAGTTACAGTATCCAGCGTGATAAATAGACTGACTAATGTGATTTGCGAGTGCTTCTAGCACTTGATTCCAACTCCTCATAAATCCTATCCTTTGCGAATCCGACTCAGTTTGGCGAGACTAGGATTTCTGGGGTCAGATCCATGGGGTCTGACTCCGCACGAATCCAACTCCGTGTGAATCCGATCCATTTCTCTTGAACTTTCTCAAACTACCGCTTGTGAAAATAGACTTTCTATTTCTGCCATTGCTTTTCCTCTGCTTGCCTTCATTAAACTTTCGTCTTGAGCGGTACTTTCCACGCTAAATATTTTAACTTTTTCAAAACCGATAAAGCCTAGCAGGGTTTTCAAATAGGGTCGCAGAAAGTCCATCGCAGCCAATGGTGTCCCTGTAAACTGTGCGCCAAGGGCAACGGTTATGTAAGCGGGTTTGTTTTTTACCATGCCATACGGAATCCCGGCATCATCAAAGTCGAAAGTTTTATGCATGCGAACCACCTGATCGATCCATGCCTTGAGTACTGAGGGGACTGTAAAGTTATACATCGGCGTTGAAATTAATAGAGCATCGGCGTCTATAAGCTCAGCGACTAAATTATCAGATTGCGCAGTGGCTTGGCGAAGTGCAGGGGACATGTTTTCTTCCGGCGTGTAATATCCAATGACCGTATCATTTTCAATCGAGAGGATAGGATCCTTCCCTAAATCGCGTTGGTTTACCGAACCGTTAAGGGTTGCTGAAAGCCAGCGTTTTTGAAGTTCATCTGCAAGAGAGCGGCTGTGTGAGTCGGCGGTTCTAACACTGGCGTCAATTCTTAGTAAAGTTGGCATGTTTTGCTATTTCCTGTGTTCAATAGATTCGAATTTAAGGTGAAACAAGCTTAATTGCTGAATGTCAGGGAATAAACAGCATTGATTCGACTACAGTATTGCGTAAACTGCACTAATGGATCTTGAAAATCTCGCTATATTTGTCGATGTCATGAATAAGGGCAGTTTTTCCGCCGTTGCGCGTGACAGAAACGTCGTGCCTTCCACTATCTCACGTGCAATCTCCAGTCTCGAAGACGAACTAGGAATCCGTTTGTTGAATCGAACTACTCGCCAGGTTAAGCCCACTGAGGCAGGGCAGGTTTATTTTCAGCAAGTAGAGCCAATCGTCGATGAACTAGAACGTGCTAAATCTGTGACAGTCGATCTCGCTAATAACCCTACGGGTGAATTACGTATAACTGTTTCTATGACCTTTGGTTATCTTAATGTAATTCCTCTGCTACCAGAATTTATGACTGCCTATCCACGCTTAAAGGTTTACTGTGATCTATCTGATTCAGTGATTGATCTACTGGATGAGAGAATCGACGTCGCCATTCGTTTTGGTAAATTAGTCGATAACGGCCTGGTTGCTACGCGCTTGGCCGATATGGGTCTGTCGATTGTAGCAAGTCCTGAGTACTTGCGAAAAAACGGGACCCCTAAAAAACCGGAAGACATCCATTCGCACCAGTGCATGGTTTTTCCGATACCTGGATTTAGTTCCGATTGGTTGTTTCGTGATGAAACAGGGAAAGTGGTTGCCATTAAACCACTCGGACGACTGAAGTTAACTAATGCCTTGGCACTTAAACAATGTGCGCTCGATCATATGGGTATCACCATGTGTAGTCAATGGAGTGTTTGGAATGAAATAAAAAACGGGACACTGGTACAGCTTTTCAAGGACTACGATACCGCTATGGTCGATTTTGATAGTGCTGTGTGGATAGTTTATCCCTCGCATCAATACCTGCCGCTTAAAGTGCGGGTATTTATTGATTTTATGAAAAGTAAATTTCGAAGTGGTCTGCCTTGGGATTAGGATAGTCTTGGATTGTAATGCGCCACGTTCTACTCGTGATATTCTGGTCCGAATTATCGTAGCGTTTAATTAGGTCTTCATCCTTATCGCAGTGCCTCATGCATAAGTTGTTTGCCTTTTTCACCATGTTGTTGTGAATGATGGTGTAGAATCGGAATCTCCTGATCAAGAAGAATTTAATGGGATGGTCTTTGCGGTCGGCACAATAGGTTTTATTGAGCTGGGAGGGTTATAGAAATCTGGTTTAATAATTACTTTCAACTGTGTTTTAATGTTTAACTCCTTTAGACCATTCGAGATACGTTTTCTTATTTTTATCAAAAATTTTATGTCATCTCGTCCAGGAAAAAATAAATTGATTCCTCCTGGATTGATAGTGTGTCTTACTAGTATTTGGTTGTCCGAATAATTATAAGTGTATTCCAACTGGCCTCGTTGTGAATAATAGGTTCTTTGACTATTTGAATTACAGGATTTCATACAATGGTACCCGTAATAATTTGCAACTCGGCTGACGACTGCCAGTGTTTGTTTTGCCGTGATTAAACTGGCCTGGTTATCAAATTGAAAATCGCTTTGATAGTTTCCATGAATTTGGGAAGTGGCTGTAATTGCGAACAATGAAGTGATTGCTATAATTGAGTAATAAACTTTGCCGAAAATAGAGCGCTTGGAAATATCAGGATAATTTACGCTATGATAATAACAAATGGGAATTACCAGGAAGGCCCATAAATCGCTATAGTCGACTGTTCGATTGAATTCCTCAAAACCTGCTTGGTGTAAAAATTCGATAAATGGAGTAGACCACTCAGATTTCCACCAGCTAAAAAGTACGATTACCGATACAATCGATATTTTTTTTAATTTAGGGAAAACAACAAATAATAGTAAGCAGACTAAACTAATACCCGCAAAATCGGAAAGCTTGCCGCTAATGTTGCCAGGCCATGCCGCTTTTAAATAAAAATCGTTGTATAGTAATAGCACTAAACTAAGTGCTAGTAATCGGGAATTCAACAAAGCTATATGCATATTTAACTTACCGACCTGATTTTTTTTAATTCTATCCCGATTAAAATTAGTTAACTATTTGAGAGTATGTTTTGTTTATTGAAAAGTCAACTTACTTATGATGCATTGGCTTAAACCGTGTGTGAATATCTGTTTACCCCATTCAAAGGTATACACAGGTGAGTGCTAAAGCGTAAAATCAGCAAAGAGCTTGTTATTGCCGTCACAGGTTTGGCATGAATTCACTTCTTTTCATTAGCCGGCGGAGTGTGTATGGTTAACTGGGAACACTCTAATTAAGTCATTATTGTGATCTTACTGTTTTCAAATATTAATGACTACGCCAATCTTGCTGATGGCCGGGCTATTAGCGTTGATATTTTCCTTTTTATTAACGTTTCTGAACCGCAGTTTCAATATCTTTAGTCAGAGGCTCCCCCAACTAGTTTACTTATTGAGGTTTGTGAAGTGTCATTTGATCTTTCATATCAAGATTTAAAAAATCCGCTCTTTATGCAAGATCCTTTGCCGTTCTTTAATCAACTATTAGAAGAATCGACTTTGCAAAAAATTGGAGGGGTCTGGCTTGCAGCAAGTTTCGACGATTGCAATAATTTATTGAAAGAGAAAAATATTGGACGTGAGATTGAGGGTCTTGAGACACGCGCTACAAACTTTGATCGTAATCCTCTATTATTTCTAATGCAGCATGTTTTTGCTATGCGCGATGCTCCTAACCATAGCCGAATACGTTCAGCATTGAATCCTCATTTTCAGCCGCAGGAGATCGCCCGATACGGTGATATTATTATAGAGGAAGCGAATCAGTTAATCAGTTCGTTTAAACATGATCGGGTAGTTGACTTGATGTACCAATATGCGGAGCCCTTGCCGTTTCGCATTATTTCATTGTTTATTGGTATCCCCGCCCATTACGAGCAAGACCTTGTTACTTGGGTACATGATTTCCGAAAGGGTTTTGAAGAAGTATTACCACCAATCAATCAAGAGATCATTCGTAATGCCAATGCTGCTCTGAATAATCTTTACGCTTTGTTTAAACACTTGATTAGCCTGCGTGCTAAGAAACCACAAAATGACTTGATATCCAGGTTTTTAATCAGTCTTGAGGCGGGTCAGGTGACAGAGGATGAATTGATTGCCAGCACCCTACTTATGTTACCAGCAGGTACTCAAACTACGTTGCAAACTATCAGTAATAGTATTTATGTATTGTTGAATAAAAACCGTCACCGCCAATATGTGGCTATGTGCAAGAGCGAGCAAGCGGTCGCGGTTGAAGAACTATTACGTTATGAGACTCCGGTAAAATGTTTAATGCGTATCATTAAAAGTGATTTTACCTATAAAGGGCAGCAGTTGCGTAAAGGCGAGAAAGTATGTTTCTTCTATTCGGCGGCAAACCGTGACCGGATTGCTTTTGCCGAACCTGAGAAACTTGATTTGAGTCGAGTAGACAATAGGCAAATGGCCTTTAGTGCAGGGGCACACCATTGTCTAGGGGTACACCTCGGACGACTTGAAGTACGCCTGGCATTGGATGTTCTATTTAAACGCTTTCCTGATATTCGGTTGGTGGACAAAAAGCCTATTTGGGAAGACAGTTTTTTTAGCCGTGAACTAATTAGGTTACCCGTTCATTTATAATAGTATAATAGGGGACAGACCACGCTTTTCGAAAATTTCGATTAAACTACTAAAAAAACGTGGTCTGTCCCTAATTAAATGCTGCTCAATTAATTACGACGGCAGTGCCATAAATACTGGCCAGGGTCTTGTTTGATTACTTTTTCAAGCTGAGTCATATAACTTGCTGCCAGTGCGGTAGTATCTGCGCTTAAGTTGCCGCTAGTTTGATATTTGAGGGGAACGATATGCATCTGGTGTCGGTGACATTTGTGCCGAACAATCCAGCTGAATAAAACGGGGCACTCAAGCTTAACTGCCAGTGTCACCATGCCATCAGCCACGGGTTCTATACGTCCAAAAAATTCTGCCGTGGTTCGTGAGTTTTTTGGTATTCGATCAGCAACAATTCCTAGTAGTTGATTTTCTTTTAACAATTTGATCATGGTTCGTGGCGCATCCGCAGTCTCGGGAATAGGGCGGATGCCGTATTTGCGGCGCATCCTGTTCATTACTGATCCTAAATAGGAATTTTTTTGTTGGCCAGAATAGGCGTTATATTTTGATGATCCCATTTGACCCAAAATAATGTTTTGCAATTCAAAGTTACCATAGTGCCCACCAAGCATCAGCACACCGTGCCCTTGTTGGCGCGCTTGTTCGACAAAATGCCAGCCGTGAACCTCGACATCTTTGATAGCGATAGAAGGTTTTCTGGTGGAATAGTAAAAATACTCTGCGACCATATCACCCATATAGATCAAATAATCTTGATAAATTTTATCACAAGCTGCGGTTCCTAGTGGTTCTGCAAAAGCGGTATCTATATTAATGCGTGCGCGCTGACAAGCTTTATTTTGCTTGCCTAATATAGTGGTAAGAATTTTTGCGAAACGAGGAAGCAGGCCAGGCGGAGAGAGCCTAACCATGACATGGGCTAAGAGAAATATCCGGCCACTAATCCAGTATTTCATAGCTGGCGGGCTCTCCTTGAGAGTGCGTTTGAACTTCAAATTTGCCGGCGATATACCACTGACGTATTTTGTTGCGTTGTTTTTTTCCACTGCTGGTCATTGGGATGGTATTAGCTCGTACTAAAAGTACCTTGTCCAATATTAAGCCATAGGTATTAGCAATATGTTTACGAATGTCTAGTTTGATGTGGATGAATTCATCTTCGTAATAACAATGTCTCTTTACTTCCTGAACCAAAATTACTGTTTCTTTTATTCTTGATCGCTCAAATACAAAGTTTTTGTCACACTCAAGTATTGAAACTAGCACGCTACGATGTGGCATTAGGTTAGGATTGATTTCAGCAACGGTGCTTTCGATATCTTGCGGTGCATAATTTTTTCCATTTTGGATAATGACCTCTTTGCTACGACCGACGAAATATAATTCACCGCTTGGGTCCATAAACCCGAGATCGCCTGTGCGCATGAAAGGAGTGTTGGGCATAGTCTGGAGAGTCGCGTTAAATACTTGGGCTGTGTTGATACTGTCATCGAGGTAGCCTTTGGCAATGTGATCGCCGGCTATCCATATCTCGCCGATAGTGCCAGCTTTAGTTTCGACATTAACTTCATTTTCAGTACTATCTCTTTCTTCTTTACAGTGACTTCGAGCAATCACGATTTTTACGATCACCCCAGGCAGCGCCGTGCCACAACTGGTGATGGTGATTGAGTCGTCTGAAAATTTTAAGCCGTCTTTTCGTTTAGCTTTTTGGCTGGCGCCTGCGCTGCTATTTGGTAGGTACTTAACGAGTCCCTGACATAGCGATGCCCATGACAAGCATCTTAGTTTAGGTGCTTCATTTATTTTTCCACCAGTGCATGCCAGCGTTGATTCCGCCAAGCCATAACAGGGATAAAATGCGTTGTCGCCAAACCCGTAGGGCGCGAAGGCGCGAGTAAAATGTTTGATTGTGTCAGCACGAATCACGTCTGCGCCGTTAAATGCGGCTTTCCAGCATGACAAATCAAGATCTGACTTAAGTTTATCCAACATAGAATGTTTTATTCTAGAAACACATAACTCGTAGGCGAAGTTCGGCCCACCGCTTGAATAAACATGATATCGCGAAATCACTTGCAGCCATAACAGTGGATTTGCAATAAAGGATTTTGGTGACATCAAAATGCAACTTGCACCCACATAAAGTGGTTGAAGGATATTGCCAATCAGGCCTTGATCATGAAAATGAGGGGTCCATCCGGCCACCGTAGAAGAGGGGGTATGTTCAAAACCCTGCATTATCATTTGTAGGTTTGCTGCCAGGTTATCATGACTGACGATAACTCCTTTGGGTGCTGAGGTAGAGCCTGATGTGTATTGAATAATGGCGTTGTTGTTAGTGACAGTCGTACTACCTACAGTAACCGCTGCATTTGTAGTGGTTACAGTGCTCATGGAATTTATAGAGCTGGCAGTCGTATTGAGGTCGTTGGCCTGGTAGTTATCGGTGACTACAGTTTGATCTGCGAACGGCAATAAATTCATTTTACTGCTAGTGGTGTCACATAATATCCAGCGCACACCTGCTTGCTGCAGTAAACTACGCATTGGCATGGCTAGTTTCAAAAAATTATCCGGTGGTAAGGGTACCACTGTCTTACCGGCCATCCAGCTCGCCAACATGGCAATAATAAAATGAATCCCTGGCTGGTAAACCAAGGCTAAATTGTCACTCCGTGTAGAGTGTTCTTTTTGGCAACGAATTTTTAGAATCAACGCCAACTCATAAGAACGTGACCAGAGTTCACTAAAACTAATACGTTCCTTTGCACGACCTCGACGGTCAATAAAGATATAGGCTAGTTTAGTACCATGATTTTGAGCATGATGCGCAAATCGCTCGAGTAGGGAAGGCGAATATTTGCGTGTCATTGCTTCGCCAGATTAAGCGACTGAAAGCCACGTAGAATAAAACTACTATTGATACGTGGCGGTTTGACGTCCAGCAATTGTAGTTTTGGCCAGAGTGGTAAAATTGTGCTGAATAAGGTGTGTGCCAGTAACTTTGATAATTGTGTCCCAAGACAGTTATGAATCCCGTGTCCCATGGCGAGTGATGACGTAGTGCGGTCCGGGTTAAATAAATCGGGTGCATCAAATACGTCGGGGTCTCTGTTGGCTGCGCCCAGACACAATAATAATTGTTCGTCTTTTTTTATTTTGGTGCCATTGATCATTGTATTTTTCAGGCATAGTCGTTTTGTTTGTTGTAGCGGGCTGTCAAAGCGTAAAATTTCATTAATGACCGCAGGCAAACCTTCGGGCGAACTTCGCAGTTTATTATATTCATTATTGTATCTTGATAAAATTTCAATGCCGTTACCAAGTAAGCACTTACTCGTTTCTCGTCCAGCCACAAATACCATGATGCAGGAATAAACTACCTCTTCGTCTGTTAGTGAATCACCGTCTTCTGAGCGGGTCTGGCATAGTTCGCTAATAAGATCCGAGTCGGATCCAATGCTACTAGTCCGAATCTTTCGATCTTGTACGATGTCGAAAAAAAACTGATAACAATCTTCCAATAAGCTGTAAATTTTCCTAAGACGCATAGGCGTCAAAAAACCGGGCTCCAGTAAATATCTGAGATTAGTAGTCCAAACGTCTATGGTTGCGCTATGCTCTTGAGGAATGTCCATCATAATCAGCAAGGCCCTCATTGAGTAGGGGGAGGCCACGCCTGAGATAAAATCTGTATTGTCACAGGTGTCGAATGTTTGAACTATATCGGTCGCTAACGTTTGAAAAGGTTTCTCGTAAGCGACGATTCGTTCGCGAGTAAAACATTTCCCAACTAATCGACGCAAATGAGTATGATCAGGACGGTCGGTAAACACGATGGCTTTGCGGGCGAGTCGGCTAATGAGATGATAATCAATAGACCCGGTTTTGCGTTTAAATTCATGGAACAAATCCGGGATTGCCGACGAGCTAAAATGCTTGCTGCCGAGCACCTGTTTAATGTCAACGTAACGGGTTAGTACGATAAGATTTTCTGTGCGATAAACAGGCGCATGTTTTCGCAGTTGATGATAGCTGGGGTAGGGGTCATGAATAAACTCCCGCGAAAAAGGATTGAAACTTGGCGTTGCTTCGTCGATATTGGTTTGCACAGTTAAGCCTGCTTAATCGTTAAATTTTTCAAAGAGCATTCGCAATAAAGTAATTTTTTTTGTGTTAAAACCAATCGCGGATAATCGTAAGTAACATTCATAGTTGCGCACAGTGTCTTTACCTACCAGAGTAATTGCCTGGGCTCGGTTTTTCTGTAAGTTACGTAACCACATTACGCAGGTACGCTCGTAATCAAGGTTATCATCCCTTACGCTTAACAGTCGAAAACATTGATCACTTGCCACGGTGATTTCTTTCCTAAAGGGTAATTCTGAGCCCTGGAATATTTTACTCTGCATAAAGGTACTGGCATCGCCAGAGCTCATGTCGTGGTATGCGATTGTTTGTAAGGATAGTCTGGCATTGGGTTTGAGCCACTCATGGCAGCGTCGAAAGAAGTGTTGATAGATTTTTACTTTTTCTTTGGGCGAGTGTTCAGGTCTCGCGAAGTGTTCGAATGCGCCGATTGACACAATACCATCATAGGACTGGCTTGGCTGATGGTTATTCCAATCTTGCAGGTGTACTGTAGTATCGGGATCTGTTCGTTGTATGCTCTGCAGTTGAGCCTCGCTTAGTGTTAAGCCAATTCCAGATTGTAACGCATAGTGTTGGCGAGCAAAACGCAACAGGCCACCCCAACCGCAACCAATATCGAGTAGTACTGCATCCCGGGACAAGGCAAGGTTATCAATATGGTAACGAAGTTTGTTGGTTTGCGCATCGGCGAGATTTGCTGTGTAGTCATCAAGCCAGAGTCCGCAAGAATAAGTTAGTGTCTCATCCAGCCATAGGCGATAAAAAGCATCACTCGCATCGTAATGTTGTTGGATTTCGTTTTTGCTAGCGCCACTAAGTTTTGTCAAAACAGTATGCCTTTTTGACTAAGTAAGAATAGTATTCTTAAGTTCGACAAGTTTTTCCGCCGCATCCCGAATATTGGCAGACTGTAAAAGCATCGCGGGAGGAATTTCCACTTCAAGCCATGCTTCGAGGTCGCCTTCGATAAAGGATATCAGCACAGAATTTAAACCAATGTTGCTTAGATCTGAGTCGGCCTTAATCACAGATACTTCAAGATCAAGATCTTTGGCGATCCGTTCCTGTAAATATCGCTCAATGTCAGAGGATGAAATATTTTCATTGTTCATTATTTTTTTTCCTAAGTTTTCTTTTAATCGCTTGTTTGGAAGGCACTCGTATATCCCATACCAATCCAAAATATTCGAGAGTCTTTAGTACCCAGTATGCAGGGTCAGGTCGGTACCATGCCAACCCAAAAAATGCTGAACCAGGAAAAGCATGATGATTATTGTGAAAGGACTCACCGAGAGTGATTAGCGATATAAAATAACCATTACGACTTTCATCACCGGTTTCGAACAAGCGCTTACCCGTGGTATGAAGTACGGAATTGATGGACCATATAATATGGTCCACCACAAACAAACGGATGACGCTACCCCATAAAAAACAATTCAACGTACCAATGAGCGTTTGGTAATAAAAGGCGCCAACCACAGCGGGAAATATCAGACCCGCTATGGCGACCTTCATATAATAGCGATCCAGTTTCATAATAAACCTGTCATGATACAAGTCCGGTACGAAATGGCTGACGCTAGGATAGTCGTGCTTACGCATCCACATCACTTGTGCGTGAAATAGGCCCTTGATACGACTGAATAGATCCTTTCCATGTAGATTAGGTGAATGAGGATCATCCGGCTCATCACTACTGCTATGATGCAAGCGATGTGTGGCGGCCCAGGATATCAACGGTCCTTGTGTGCCTAAAAATCCCATACCGATCAATGTGCCACGCACGAAATTGCTGGCCTTGAAAGCGCGATGTCCGACATGTCGGTGGTAGCCTAACGTAACACCTAGTCCGGAAATAAACCAAAGCCCAAAAAATAAAATAAATTCCAGTGCGCCGGGGGGATAATAAAATGCCAGGACTAGCGCGAATACAGTCCCTAGAAAAGGCAGGATCTCAAACAACATAAAATGACGACGTTGCAGCGCGTGATGATAAGGGGTTGCCTCAATAAAACGTCGGCGATCAGGGTTGGTGTGGATTGTTTCGGTTTCGTCGAGAGGCTGCTTACTATCCATCTCTACGGGCTGTTCCTTGTCCATCGTAGTGTCTATCCTTGTTGTTTTGGTCTTGTTATTCTGGGGCACTATTCGAGTTATGATGCTTGCTGTGTTACAGTATTCTATTAAATATTAATTATATTGAATATTAGAAAATGATAAACAAAAAATAAATGTAAGATGTTCGCATAAATTTAAACTACCAAAAACCTATTGAAATTACAACACAAGAACCGGGCCGCTGTCTCATTATGAACAATCCAGATATCACACGCCTGTATAACCTGGTTACTGGCTCCATGAAGACGCAGGCCATTTACGTGGCTGTCGAGCTGGGGATACCAGATCTGCTGGCAAGTAAATCGCAAACCCTTACTGAACTAAACTATTCAGTGAAGGCGAAACCGGAATATCTCCAACGTCTGTTACGTGCTTTATGTAGCCTCGGCATATTTCGTGAAAAGTTGGGTGTGTATGAACTTGGCAACATGGGCGAGCTATTATGTGCGGAGCATCCCGGTGGGCTGCGTTCTTATATTTTACTGTTAGGGCAACCACTATGGTGGGGGGCGTGGGGCAATCTTTTGTCCGCAGTGAAAGAGGGTGGCAGTGCCTTTGAAAACACTTATGGACATGATTTCTTTTCTCATATGATCCAGGATGCCGTAACGCGAGATTTGTTTCACGACTTTATGCGCAATATTTCAATGTTAAATGCGGAAGCCATTCTGGCTAAGTTTCCTTTTAATAGGTACGCAACGATTGTCGATATCGGCGGAAGTCAAGGTGAGTTACTCTGTTCGATATTACGCGCTAATTCCGAATGTAAGGGAATATTATTTGATCTTCCCGAAGTACTTCCGGATAAAAGTGCGTTTGAAAATAATGAAAGCAATCTAGCGGAGCGCATTGAATGTGTATCGGGTGATTTTTTCAAATCCATTCCGCCAGGGGCAGACTTATATGTAATGCAGCAGATAATGCATGACTGGGATGATGATGATGCGAAGCGTATTTTAGAAAATTGCAAAGATGCGATGATAACTACGGAAAAAAATGCCGTGCGGAATGCTGGCAGGCTGCTAATTCTCGACGCTGTTATCGGCGACGGCAATCAACCTGATTTTAATAAACTCACCGATTTACATATGATGGTGCTTGGTAATGGTGCGAGGGAACGAAGTCGCGATGAGTTTGAAATATTGTTAAGCAGCGTCGGACTGATACTGGAAAATATTATCACTACCGGCACTGCATTCTCGATCGTGGTGGCGAAATTAGCTAGAAATGATTGTAAAAATGAAATTATAAGTGGGTGAACATATAAGTGAATGAACTCTGTCTTGAAAAAACTGAGTGTTTCTCCGGTCAGGTGCATTTATGGTTAACGGCATTTTCTGATTTTAGACCAGATGATTTTGAACCAGGTGATCTTAATCTAGTTAATCCGGGCCAGGTTAATCTTAACCGAACTGTTCATGATTTAGTTGAATTTGACGTGGCTAATGATATTGACCTGACTAACATTAAACTAACATACGCAAGTTTCACTTGTGTATTGTCACCAGAAGAATTGCAACGTAGTCAGAAGTTTTTAAACTCCCGAGATGCTCAACGTTATATCGCCGCTCATGGAGTTCTCAGACATATTTTGTCCCGCTACGCACCAATCTCACCGCAAGAATGGAAATTTAAAACTAACCATTATGGAAAGCCAGTACTTCGTGCAGACACTAGGTCACCTGATTTGTACTTTAGTTTATCTTATACCGATAAATACTTCGCCTGCGCTATCAGCCATGAACCGGTAATCGGCCTAGACCTGGAAAAAATCACGCCCACGGAAGATTTAGTGAATCAGATACAGCGTTACTGTTCACCCGAAGAACAGCAAATATTAAAGAGCTTAACGGTACATCAAAGGCAACGGCAGTTTTTTAAGCTATGGACGCTTAAAGAAGCGTTCGTCAAAGCACGGGGAATAGGACTTGTTTATCCAATACGCGCGCTATCGTTTGATTTGTCGGACGAGTTATCAATATGCGTGAGCGTAGATGACGAGCCAGCGACAGAAAGTACGCATTGGTATTTTGAATTATATCCTTTGGAGGAAGATCACTTTGTGTCGGTAGCGGTTCAGAATAAAAGGGGGCGATTCCTATGTTATTGACTGGGAGAACTGTTGTGCCTGCTATCCTTCGAGGTTAGAAAAAACTATCGCTCATTGACTGATTTTATTTTTCTCTTCAATTTCTCTTTTCAATTTTATAGCATACTGTAGTAAATACCAGCCTGGAATGGCGAATAGAATAGCTAGAACTGCCATTTCCGGTTGTCCTTCAGAAATAGATATTAAAATAGATACGATCGATAAAGCAAAAAATCCAATACAATAATTTAGTTTCGAATAGATTTTCAGAGCTTTGTGTGGGCTAATAATATAGTCAAAATTAAAGTAATTCCTACCGTCCAAGGTATCGGTTGTGTTTTGTGCTGTCGTGCTTATTCTTTTTGAAATTTTGTCGAATAGGCTGTCCAATATTTCACTTCCTAAACCAAAATCAGATTTAAAAAAACGATAAGCCACAATTTGAGACTCAGCAGTGATCTTTGAGTGAGTGCTATCAATGGGCTCAACTGTAAATAGTAATCTGCTTTCTTGACTATTCATAATCTTTAAGCCGAAAAGCCCCATTGGTGGAATTGCTGTTTCGATAGTGCACCCCGGATCAATATCATTCAATGTTAAAAACGCGGAGGAACTATCGTAAATACCAAGGGCCAAGGCAATGACTGTATTTTCATAGTCACAAACCAAAGTATGGCTTATGGTGAATTTTGCCTTATAGGCTTTTTTAGCAATCGCTTTGGCAATCTTACTGAATATTTTGAAACTTTTTTTATCGCCTCCAGCTTGAATAACCACTAATTCCAATAGTTCATCTTCAGTTATTCCAAAAAAAGTATTGTCAGTTAAATTCGGTTTATCCAGTATATCGTGAATTGATTTGAGCCCTGAAGTGGTTGCTTTATCGGCACCCTTTGAGGGTTCTTCTTTACGTGTGCTTGCGAGCAATGCGCGCGGTCTTTTGATTCATTCAATCTGACCACGTCATCGCTATGTCGCCATATTTTTTCGAGTGCTGCCAGCAGCGACAATGGCGGCCTCTTTAATTGAGTCGGCTATTTGTTCTGCCGCTTTCACGCTTTTCATGGCACGCGCAATATTGATCCCGCCTATCAGTATGCTCAAGAAAGACCAGGCCCTGGCGAGACGTTCATCTTCAGTACCGCCAGCCAGGCCGTTTGCCATAAGGTTTGCGATAGCCGCCATTTTTTTTTCAAATATTGTTTGTATTTTGGCTTCTGACCGAACCACTTCAGAAGTTAGGGTTGCCATTGCACAACCACACTCGAGATCGTTTCGATGTGCTTTGCCGAGGTAGTATTGTGCAAATTCCGAAACCCAGTGTACTCCATGTTTATGCTGAAATTTTGGCAGTCCGTCAATGACTTCATCAAGTCCTACTGTTAATGCGATTTCGAACGCCCCTTTTTTAGAGCCAAAGTGTGAGTAGAAAGCCCCTGATGTAACATCAGCAGCTTTGGCGAGTCCGTCGACGCCAATACCGGCAAAACCATTTTTTCTAAAGCCACATCCCACCGCTTTAATCATTTTCGCTCGTGTTTCTTCTTTATTAATACCTTTGTGCCGCATGACGTGTCTCTTTAATTTAAAAAACGATCGTTATTTAGTGTTGACAAATAACGATCGATATATAATACTTTAGCTCACTATATAGTGATCGTTATATAACAGTTTGATTGTTTATGCAAGAAATGTGGTTTGTGTCCAATTTTTTTGTAGGGATATAAATCATCATTTTAGCGATTGACTTAGCATTTTATACGACAGTAAGTCTCGCGTAAAACAAAAACGACAAAACATTTTTTAACTTATTCTCAAAGGAGAGAACAATGCCAATAGCACTCACTTTAACGGAAGACGCGCTGCCAAAAGGCAGTGAAAAAGAAGCAGGGCAACGTATTACCGATGCATTTTTAAAATGGCATGGATTGTCCGGTAACAAGGTGATGACCCCTAATGTTACTAATCAAATTCATGTTCTGCCTAAAGACAGTACTTTGTCCGGGGGTAAGCCCTTTATCGGGGCCTGGATTGAAACAAAAACACCTTCTTTTGCCCTTAGTTCACGGGAAATTCAAGAAGGCTTCTTCAAAGAGGCGACCGATATTATTGAGGAGCTCTCCGGCGGTAAGCTGCCTCGTGAAAATATTTACGCGAATGCTGTGCATACGGTGGATGGCACCTGGAACATGGACGGTCGTGCGATGACGAATGACCAGCTAGGGGAAGCCATAGCGAAAGGCTAGCGCGAATATACTGGATCACCATTTATTTTACCATGAGGAAATAATTATGACGACTAAAGCATTTGTATACGTAGAAGCACAGGTCTCTGTCCCGTTTGATCAATATCCGTGGGATAAAGATAACCCGAATATTAAGCAACAGCCTGGGCTTATCAGTAAAACCTGGTTATCAGGTGCCGATGATGATTCTATTGGGGGTATTTATGCGTTCGACAGTATTGAGAATGCCAAAAAATATGCCGCAGGTTTTATGTTCGAAAAGGCGAAGAAGCTTAATATTGGCATTACGACGCGTGTCTTTAACGCCGAATGCGTAGAAGAAGCGAGTAGGGAAATGAATTCACCATTTTTTAGCTAAAAATGATCGGTCTATGCGTAAAAATGTGGACTCATACTCGTTAAATGAAGTCAGGCCCTAACGTTAGGGTCTGCCCTCGTTGTGCTGTGATATTATTTATGAGTTGCACTCGTTCAGTGGAAAGTCGGTTTATGTATATTTATTTCTGGAGTTTCAGTCAACGCCGGATCGTTGGATGGCATTAAGATTATCGGTATATGTGCAATTGTTCTGGCAACAGTTGATTAAGGGGAAACAGTTAACTGCGAGTTCCAAACTACCTCCAGTCTTTCCACTGGTACTCTATAATGGTGATCAACGGGGTTGCGCCAATTCAGTTGCACAACTAATCGATTTACCGCTAGAATCTTCTTTATGGTGTTATCAGCCCGAAATTCAGTATTATATAATTAGTGAGCAGCAGTGCGCGCAACGACTTGGAAGTATAGATCTGATCCAGTCTTCCGGCACTAAGGCCAATATCAAAAAACAAAAAGATGGCCCAGATAATGTGAGTGTAGAAGAAGTTGTTTCTTCTCCTTTGGTAAGCCTGTTATTTCGGCTGGAGGGTTGTAAAACGGTTCTGCAACTGCACCAGCTAATAGAGTCGCTGGCTGAACTGATGAGGCTACCCGAATATCAAGGCGTTAAGCGTGATGTAGCGGCTTGGTTAAAGCAAGTTCGGTTACCAGGGTTTGAAAGCGATCTGAATAAACATGATCGCATACAGTACAGGGCGGGAAAAAACGATCTGAACCTGGGTCAATTTTCGGAGGTTAAAAATATATTGGCAGATAGAATTAAACAATGGGAAGTAGAATTAATCGAGCAAGGTATCGAGAAGGGTGTCGAGAAAGGTAAGGAGCAAGGCATTAGAGAAGGGAGTTCTGCGGCCCGCCATGCTATGCAAGGTACATTGGTCCAATTACTAAACCAAAAATTTGAAATATTATCAGCTGAGACAATTAAAACTATCGAGTCCTATGGTATTGAAAGGCTGGAAGTTTGTTTGGGGCGTATTCTTACAGCGAGTAGTGTGGCTGAGGTTTTAGAAAACTAGTGCATGACCCCATTGAATATTCGTAGTATACGCATGGAAGGTTTATGAAATATTTAATAATAATCACGATTTCCTTCTAAAATATTGCGAGTCAAAAAATAATAAATATACGAATAGGGTTGGTTGATTAGCCCCTTATTTATCTTTGTCCATCAAGGATTTTAGATCAGCAAACGGATTAAAGGTAGAAGTGTCAATCTCGCCATCATCATTAGCGATATTCCCCTGATCTGCTTCAAGTTGCCGCTGGTGTTCGTTATCATGACAATACATGCACAATAATTCCCAGTTGCTGCCATCCGGTGGATTATTACTGTGATTATGATCGCGGTGATGTACTGTCAATTCATGTAGGTTTGCACCTTCAAACTCACGTGTGCAACGACCGCATATATGCGGGTACATCTTCAATGCGCGTTCGCGGTAACCTTGATCACGCTGCTCACTGGCACGTCTTGCGTCAGCCACTATCTGATCCAACTTACTATTCACTGGCTTATCCATAACAATCTCCAAACCTCTGCTTAGTGAATACAATTTGATGCACATCAGCTTATATGAGGTTAATAAAATATAATATTGGGTCAATTTTACACGCGTGATATCGATTAATAAAGCCCCGTGCACTGACAATTATAGCAAAACTTTGTTCTGCCCCTAACCACTATGGAGAGCGCAGCGAAGGTGGTGAGTCTTGATTAGCGATCACTGCGGACTATTTTCCCGTTGTGCAAAGTGCTAAGGTGCTAAAGAACTGAGCCCATTGGGGCGGTTAGGGTTAAAAAGGCCGTAGGTGCTGAAGCACGTCGAAGATCGCGGCCGTTAAAGGACACACAAAAGCACAAGACTCTTTATGCGTTTATCGATTTTGACAAGAGTTTTTGTTCCGTTAACTATAACTTGATTAAAAGGTAAAAAATGGGAGCCCCACATAACAAAAATAGATACGGTGAATTATGGCCGCAATTTAAAATTGATGCCTGCCTTAATGAGCTGAATGTACTCAAGGATATTGTCATTCTTACAGGGGGTTGGGCGTGGCATTTTATGTCGCCTAAAGGCCATCAAGAGCTAAAGCATGCCCATGATCATAAAGACATTGATATATTCGTACGCCCCGAAAATGTCGCAACGGTCATGCTAAAGTTACAAGAGCAAGAATTTGCCAAGGTTTGGACTAAATACGACAAGCTTGAGAGTAAAGAAGATTTCAGACGGTATGAAAAAAATATTGTGGTTGAAGGTGGTAATGTCAGAATAACGATAGATTTTTTCGTCAGCAAAGATATCCCTTGTAGAACGGTTGATGGTTGGTCAGTGGTTGAGCCAGAACACCTGCTTACTCTTTATCGTAATATTCACTCAAGCGATAAATGCTTTGCAGTACAAGCGAGCTTGAAATTAATTGAGCAAGGCATTGATCCGGTCGGGAGAAAAGAGCTTCTTGAAATTCCACAATAAAAAGTAAACGCTCTAAAAATAGCGACGACAATCATACTCGTTAAATGAAGTCAGGCCCTAACGTTAGGGTCTGGCCTCGTTGAGCTGTAAGATTAAGTTCGGGTTGCAGAGCGGTTAGACCGCGATAGCGGGGTTACATTATGGCGAATTCCCCAATTTTGTGGATTCTCAGCTTGAGTCATGGTTAGCAACAGTTGGTATGAAGACAGCATGAACATCTTATATGTCGATGAGCCATTATTTCTCGTAGTCGTTAGATCTAATGCTTACTATTGAATGATAAAAATCGATCAAATATTGATGATATTTTGTCAATGTGTCCATCATTATCTAGCGCATATTCGAAAATTTGATCGAGCGAATTTTTAGTAACAAATATTTTTTTATAATCTGCTTCGTGTTTATATCGTATGTTTGCTATAGCTGAAACTGCTTCCGTACGAAGGAGTAGGCAATTTTGGTATTTTGTATGAATTTCGCCAATTTCTTTTTCACTTTGGGAGTCTGGTGTGCAGTAGTTTGAGGGAAGAAGTAGCCAATAACTACCACAATGTGCAATTCCTTCTCCATTTCCAAGGCGGAAAACAATTAAGCATTCAAGTTGTCTGTATAAGCCTGTCTCATCAGTTAAACTCGTAGTTACCCATGTTCCTGCGGGCAATATTTCCCATGAATTCTCACCGAAATTAAGAGTAGCACCATTTAAGCGTGTATAGAGCTCACTGATAATTCGAGAACTTGTATGTAGTTCTAAATCGGTTGAAGTTTGCTCAACAATCTTCTCAGTGAACATTCTATCTATAAGCTTATCCATGCGATAGTGAAATCCATATTCGCTTGTGGTAGCCAATTGACAAAAGGGAGAAATATGTCCTTTGCTATCTTGCGATACCCCACATAATCCGCCCGCCACTCCTACTATGCCATTACTGGAACTTATAGACAGCATAGGTAAAAAAATTGGTATGGCCATTGGATCTAATAAATAATGGAGTAAATCAGAATCTTGACTTATCCTGCTTGACACGGCTTCTTCATGAGTAATTTTTAACAAAGCGTTGTAGTAATATTTGTTGTAAATATTCCCTGATATAATAGGAAACAATCTACCAATCCATCCTGCAATCCTTGAACTGTCGCTGTATTGCTTAGCGCAATAGATTTCCTGCCAAAATTTCAATTCGATATTGCCATTAAACACATTGATAAACTGATCGACTATTCTAGTTAGCGAGGAATACCATTCATCCAATTCTATATCCGCTAATAATGACAGTCGATCTCGGATTGACATCCAGTCTTCTATTGTTCCTTCTATGGTGATCTTGGGGATACCACAATTATTACCAATGAGGATATAGTCTTTAATGGTCGAAAAAATGTAATCATTATAGTGGGCACGATAATTGAGCTCAATTAGTTCTGAGACTGCAATACTTGTCTTAGTAGAGGTTGAAAAGTTGCATTCAAACCAATGACTTTCAAGCGTATTATTTGAAATAACAATTTCTTGCTTCAAATTAGCGATTAAGTTCTTGAGATCTTTTGCATTGATTGCTTCAAGATCTAAAGGGCTAGAATAATTGTTACATTGAGTGGGCTCACTAAAAATATCGGTCTTAAATTCATCATTGTTTCTAAGATGAAATGTCGCACCTTGTGTTAGAGTGAGCCAAAAAGCGTCAGGAGTTATTGTTACAGGAGTGTTATTTGTGTATGCGAGATGAACGGCCATCAATAACGGTTGCATTCCGAAAATATCAATTGAATGTATCGAAGGCTCAAAATAGTGATTTTCATGACTCATTTGTTGGTAGAAATCATTATTCCATGGAATTGTAGGAAGAATTTTATTTGAGCACTTAACATTATCTACATCAATGGTGATCATTTTACTCCATGTCGATATTAAAATCGTGACGAGTCGGGAGACCTACTTTTAACGTCATGCGTCAAATCTCAGTAAACATCCAAAAGGTTCTTAACTGAGTGTCCGAAATTTTCGAACACAATAAGGTTAATATATTCAGCTTAATGTGCCTTAGATAGTGAAAGAATTCAAGTAACTACGTTTCTTTTTTTAACTTAGTTTCTAGAGCTATTTTGTAAATAAATTATGGAGTAGGTTAGCCGAAAATATTGACGCGTTCCTGATTTTCTATAGATTTGACAGGCACCTAATTGGAAGTAAGTTTTTATTCATATAAAAATGACTAAGCATGAGTAAAGAATTACACTAATTACCATATTTGAACTATCAGGCAGTGAAGTCGTTATTTCCATAAGCAGCTAAATCTTTATCCTTCAGTTTATTCTCAGAAAATAGTGGAACTGGTTGCAAACTTCAGTACCCTTGTGCATCTTGACTGTTTTCTCGAGAGAGTTTATAGGAATGACTATGACCCTGGTTTCAGAATAACGATAGATTTTTTCGTCAGCAAAGATATTCCTTGTAGAACCGTTGATGGTTGGTCAGTGGTTGAGCCCGAACATCTGCTTATTCTTTATCATAATATCCACTCAAGCGATAAATGCTTTGCAGTACAAGCAAGTTTAAAATTAATTGAGCAAGGCATTGATCCGGTTGGGAG
>VAOX01066129.1_pt1 | contig 47706 bp, 41 predicted proteins | sample 3393891 | NCBI WGS metagenome assembly VAOX01 (sample SAMN08290429, study PRJNA428436) | hydrothermal vent metagenome | isolation source: Deep-sea hydrothermal vent chimney | place: Indian Ocean: Southwest Indian Ridge | depth 2822 m m
GGTGGGAACTGTTGAACAAATCGAGGCGTTGCTACCGACTCGTGTCACACAGGATCAGATTAAAATCAGTTAGGCAATAACGTGGTTCGTTGATCGTTTACTTAGAGACTACCCATATCTTGATGATCAATTGATTTAAGATTAGGATTTTTTTCTAACTAACAATATTTGTAAAATTCTACAGCCGCTTATATTCTTCAATAAAAGTACTAATTTCTTTATTTGAGAGAATGTCGAGTACCCCGGAAGCCAATCTAGCGGAAAAAACATGGCAAAATTGAGTTCTCTCATCTAATTCTTTCCGCAACAATATAGTTATAAATCGTTTAACAGCGGTCTTTGTCATTCCACGATAAAAAAGATCTATTTCTTTTTTTCGTTTCCCGGAGCTATGACTGACTAAATTAACCAGGTCTTTATAGATGTGTGTGTTTTGCGCAAAATATGTTTGATTGCGTTTTAACCAAAGTTGATAAATAAACTGATATTTAAGTTTATATTCAGGAAGCCACTGACCACATTTTTTTACTGAGTACTTTGCTATTCCTTGGACCGTTGTCACATAACCGTAAGCATTCGCCATTTGCCTTCCCTCAGTGGGCGTATAGGTTCGCCCGTCTACTTGAATATTCTGAGAGAATAATAACGGTGACCAGAAACTCGTAGATGAAAATATAACGAGCAAAAAGTGAATGTTATTGTTTAAGGTCATTGTCGGTACGTATCGTTGCTTAAATGAGATTTCTACTTCCAGTTACTCGTTGACTTTCTTGCTTCCTCATTTACTGGATAAGGAACCAGCGATGATTGTGTGATTTTAATCCTAAAGTGTGCTTTATCTGCCATAGGGGTATAAATACTATTGCCGTAAACAGCATCCAACCAAGGCATCCAGCTTTTATACTTCTGAATAAAATCTGGTTGCTTACCATCCATTAATGAATACACTGTGCGTACATGAGGTTCTTTTTCTTGGGCGACAGTATTGTAACGTACATTTAAACGTTCAAGCCTATACCTTGAATCCAACCCTAATAGATTACCTTTTGGGCTCCATTTAATAATTCGGGCATCAAGTTGCCACTGATCACCAACAAGTTCGTATTCTTTACTTGTATTGTCTGGAAGAGTAAGGATCGCCTTAAATTTTTGTGGACCTATTTGAATAAAACGAATATCTGCAACATGCCTTTCGAGGCTTAGACGTTCATAAGTATATAAATTTAAGGCAAATGCGACTAAAAGTAACCCGAGACTGATAAAAATTATGGACATGGTGCCATGTCCGCATGCCGAGAATAGTTTCTTTTTTCGTAAACGCCTAAAGGCGGCAATGAAAAATAATAAACCAAGCACTAGAAATATGATTGAAATAATGGTGAGACTCATAACGTAAACTATCCCCAGTAGCCACTTAAGCTGGCATTCAAATACCATGGCAGAATTGAAACTATGAACTTCAGGTGCCACTAACACTGATAATACCTGAGCTTTAACCAAAATAAAAACAATGATTTATCACACTTTACGACTTACGAACCCTACTTCCCACAGCGCTGTATAAAAAACATCCTTTTCAAGATTGACTAATATTAGAGAAATCTAATATAATCGTCTAAGTCAGTATCTTATCCAATAAAATTAGCGAATTAATAGGGTCGTGCTCAGCAAGGCAGGCCAATACTTTGATATAGAGGGTGTAATATGAGTAAATCATGCGACTTGTCATTTCAACAGAAAAGTCTATTCCAGCAAGGTTATCAACAGTTCACGCCAAAAGAACTCAAGCAGTTAGAGTGGGGCTTACGATTTACTCCTTTGGTCTGTTCATCTATTACTGCGTATGCGCTATTTATTCAATCGCCAATACTATTATTTAGCGTTGCGATATTAGGGCTTATGGCATTTGTGTTTCCAGCCGGCCACCCCATGGACTTACTTTATAACCATGTAATTCGTCATTCAATTCGTGCCGTAAAACTACCCGAAAATCCTTTTCAACGACGATTGGCTTGTTTATCTGCAGGTATTATGAACGTCATTTCAGCCGTGTTATTTTTATTCACTATGCCTGCCGCCGCATTAATTGTCGGCATAATGCTATTAGCGTTACAAGCGATAGTAATCTTTACACACTTTTGCACCTTGTCCTGGATGTATGAGGGAGTGATGCGTTTGTTTGGTAAGTGGAATGTTCCTATGCACATTGATGATGCTAAATCGAAATTATCACAAGGAGCATTAGTGATTGATGTTCGTAGTGCTAATGAGTTCGCCTCGGAGTCATTGGAAGGAACCGTGAACTTACCACTAGAAGAACTCGATAATAATATCGACAAATTTACGCAGGGAACTTGTCTATTATTTTGCAATAGTGGCACTCGTAGTCAGATTGCATTGCAAAAATTACAGGCTCATGGAATCGAAGATGTATTTGATATTGGTGCGTACAAACGTGCACAACAAATATGCCCCGCTAATTAATACTTATAGGGGTCGGACCTACATAACATACTGATATATATATAATTATTCTCTAAAAAGTATTATTTTTGTTTTATGCGAAAAAACTAGTTACATAACAATAACTTGCGTAGGTCCGACCCCTGTAAGTTCTGTAAGTTAAATCGGGCGGGGTTTGCGATGCTCATCGACAGCGACGTAGGTGAGTGAGGCTTCAGTTACCTTTATCACATTGTTAGCTTCTCTGCTACGTTGAGCAAACACTTCTACATCTATAGTGATAGAGGTCCTGCCTATCTTCTGGACTCTCGCATAACAGCTCAGTAGGTCTCCAACGAAGACTGGTTGATGAAACTGAAAAGAGTTTACTGCAACGGTAACCACGCGTCCCTCGGCTTGTTCATAGGCGCAGACACTACCGGCCAGATCGACTTGTGACATAATCCATCCACCAAAAATATCTCCAGAAGCATTAGTGTCAGCTGGCATTGCAACGACACGTATCGCAGGAATTTCATTTTTTGGTAAACCACCTGTATTATTAGTCACGATTAATGGCCTTTGTAAAGTGCTTCAATAAGTGCAGCATAACGTGCATGAATTTGTTTACGTCGACATTTCATGGTCGGCGTCAGTAATGCGTTATCAATAGTCCAGGCTTCAGCACAAATACCTACTTGTTTTACTCGTGCATATCCAGGAAATTCCGTTAATTGATGACCGATATGTTCAAGCAATATTTCTTTAAGTTTGCTTTGATCTGCTTCATCAGCGTCAATTCCGTACTGATCTTCCAGTTCTTTTAATAGATCTACATTCAATACTACTAATAGAGAAAGAAAAGGGCGGTGCTCACCGACTAACATCACTTGTTCAAATAGTGCATCTTGTTGTATTGCCATTTCTATGTCTGAAGGAGGTACTTTCTCACCGTTAGATAAAACCAATATCTCTTTGAGTCTTCCAGTAATAAAAATATGTTTGTCTCTTACTTCAACTAAATCGCCGGTAGACAACCATCCTTCTTCGTCAATAATCTCATCGGTCGCTTCTTTATTATTCAGATAGCCCATCATGACACAGGGGCTACGCACTAAGAGTTCTCCTCGTTTAGTCGTTTTTATTTCCATGCCGGGAAGTGGGGCACCAACACTAGCCGGTATATTATCGTGAAGTCGGTTACTTGCAATGACAGGACTGTGCTCAGTTAAACCATAGCCCTGCAATATATTAATGCCTAGACCGATAAATGTTCGGGCGACTGGTTCAGCTAACGCTGCACCACCACAAATACAGAATCTTATTCTGCCTCCAAATTTAGCGCGGACTTTTCGTGAAATTAAAAAATTTAACATCGGATGAAAAATAAAAGACAATCGGAAACCACCCCGTTTTTGTCGTGCCTGAAACATGGCGTAACCTATTTCTACTGCATCTCGAAATAGAACAGGAGCCAGGCCTGATTTTTGTTTTAGTTGTTCATGTATTTTGTTATGCACTCGCTCAAAAATTCTGGGCACAGAAATCATAACCGTCGGTTTAATGGTTTGCATATCTTCAGCTAAATCCGCTACAGAACGTGCATAGGCTACCGTCACACCGGTGCAAATTGACATGTAATAACCAATAGTACGCTCCAGGGTGTGTGATAGCGGTAAAAAAGATAACATCGTATCAGTGGGCCCTGTCATGACAGTAGCAACTGCTGCTTTCACATTCCACAGAATATTGCTGTGACTCAACATCACGCCTTTAGGTCTGCCCGTAGTACCAGAAGTGTAAACGACTGTTGCTAAGGCATCTGATTTTATACCGGACTTGAATAACGTTGGTTCTTGCCCAGGACCAGGCAGCCAGTCGTGAAGCCAGCGTAACCGAGAGTCATGAGGTGCGCCAGTTAAAGATTTTAGAGTGATTATTCTTTTGACACTAGTGACATTATTTAATGCATCATGAAGACGTGACCATTGATTATTATCTTCTATCATTAATAGCTGAACATTGGCATCATTCAAAATATAGGCAACATTATCAGCTCGATCCTCAGTATATAAAGGAACCACCACTAGTCCTAGTGCAAGAGCGGCCATATCAAAAGCAACCCATTCCTTACAGTTGCGTAACATGATAGCAACAGCATCACCGGGGCCAAGATTCTCCCCCTTGAAGGCTGATTGCCAATGAGCAACTTCTACTGCCATTTCGCGCCAGGTACTACTCTGCCAAGAATCGAATTCAGGCACAAAGTAGGTATAAGCGGTCGAGTCAGGCGTACATTTGACGCGTTCACAAAACAATTCATACAAATTATTGAGTGAATCAGTTTGAATATGATTAATTTTCTTTTTCATATGGCATTCCTAAACCAAAGCATTATTTTATGCTTAATATTGCTATTGATATTACCTTATTCTACGCGTGGGATCACGAACCAGCGGGTTAATTTTTAGTGGTTTTGATTATTGTGACACAATAAAGGCTATTATTCTTTATAGGGATATTCTGCTTCTCTAATATTACTGCACAAAATATCCCTGGCTTGTCACGGACAGGCTTTTATTAGATTAAAAAACAGCCAAACTAAAATTAATTTAATTACGAGGCCTGTTTAATATTATCCCAACCTTCATCAGGATGAAATCGCTCTCCAAACTCCTGCTCGAGTTCGATAAAACTGGTTTTTTGCGCATCATAGCCTAGCACTTCCGCATAATGCATGGGGCCTCCGCGAAAAGGAGCAAAACCGGTGCCGAAAATTATCCCTGCATCAAGTAAATCCGCATTATCGACAACCTGCTCACGTAAGCAAGTCATTGCCTCATTTAATAAGCGTGATACAAGACGCTCGCGTATAATTTCCGGGGTAGTTTTACTGCTGCTGATAGATTTTTTAAGCGCCTTACCTTTCTTATAGGTATAAAAACCGGTGCCAGTTTTTCGCCCAAGAATTTTCCCGTGAACCTTGTCTCTTAATAATTCAGGGACGGACCCTCCTAAATGAGCAGTCAAAATCTCAGCGACCGATAAACAAATATCGAGCCCAACGGTATCAGCCAGTTCTACTGGACCCATTGGCATACCAAAATCGAGTGCGACCTTATCAATTAACTCTGCTTGCACGCCCTCTGTTAATAATTCGACAGCCTCAAGCAAATAGGGCATTAGGATACGGTTAACGAGAAAACCCGGTGTACTTTTAACCGGAAGAGGCAAGCGTCCTATTTGTCTTGCAAAACTAGACGCTGCTTTTACGATTTCAGGATAAGTTTTTGTTCCAGAAACAATCTCAATCAACTGCATTTTAGCCACTGGATTAAAAAAATGGAGCCCCACTAAACGACCAGGCTTAGCTAATGATGCTGATAACTCTTCAATGGGAATGCTGGAAGTATTAGTGGTTAAGAGAGCATCTTCCTTCATTTGAGGTTCCAGTATTTTATAGAGCTCCTGCTTGGCTTCCAGGTTCTCAAAGATGGCCTCAATTACAACGTCAGCGGTTTTAACTCCCAGACCGTTCACATCAGGTATTAAGCGATCCATTGCTGCTTGTATCAGACGTGGTTTCTTCAATCGTTTTTTAAACAACGACGCTGCACGTTTGATTGCAGGCGCTATGCGCTCAGGTGACTGGTCTTGCAAGGTCACTCGTAAACCGCGTAGTGCGCACCAGGCCGCGATATCACCCCCCATCACTCCTGCACCAATAACATGGACCTGTTGTGCGGTAAACTTGCTTTGTTTGCCCTGGGCTTTTAGTTGTTCCTGTAGGAAAAATACTCGAATTAGATTTTTCGCAGTAGAGCCTGTCATAAGCTTTGCGACTGATCGAGCCTCACGTAACATCATTAGCTCTGGGTCATCGGCATATTCTTTCCATAATTTAATAATTTCGAATGGAGCAGGATAATGAGCTTGATTGACTCTCTGCGCCACTTTACGCGTTAGAAACCACGCAACTGCAGAACGAAATAATTTTTTTGAAGCCAGGCGATGAAATAACGAAGGTTTCTTATTTTTGGGTTGATCCAATATAACACTTACCGCTGCAGTCTCAAGATGCCTCGCAGGCACAGTAAAATCGACCAAGCCTGTTTTTGCGGCAGCTCGTGCAGACAAAACACGGCCCGACAACATTGTATTCATAGCATTAAATACACCCATACGCGGCAGTATTCTTACTGTTCCGCCAAACCCAGGATGAATTCCCAGCTTCACTTCAGGGAGCCCTAGTTTGGTTTTATCATTATCACATGCCAAACGATAGCGACAAGCCAAAGATAATTCTGTTCCACCCCCAAGACAAAAACCGTTGATCATGGCAAGAGTAGGGCATGACAAGTTTTCAATGCGGTCAAATAGTGTTTGTGCTTCGCGAATATATTCATAAGCTTCATCTTCATTATGTAACGTAGTAAATTCACTTACATCAGCACCTGCGATATAACCAGATTTTTTCAACGAATAAATGATCATTCCCACTGGTATATCTGCTTCAATCTCAGTGATACATTTTTCGAGTTCTTGTATCACTGAATGCGCCAGCACATTAGTACTACTTCCTGCCTGATCTATTCCTAGCCAAACTATCCCTTCGTCAGTGATTTTGATTTTCCAGTGTTTCAGTTCAAGATTAGTGATGCTCATTTGAATTCTCCTTGTCTGTATCATCGCCAGACTCAGAAGGTTCTGGTATATTTTCAGCTATCTTTATTGCGGCAGGGACGGAGTCCATGCTCTCTACCAATACTGCACCGCCTTGCCCCCCTCCGATACATAAACTCGCCATTCCTGTTTTTGCATTATTACATTTGAGAGTATTAAGCAGATGTAAAATGATACGAGCGCCACTGGCCCCTACCGGATGACCCATGCTAACGCCTCCACCATGAACGTTAAGAACTTCCTTGTTTATTTCGCCTAATGCAGAATCAAGCTTAAGTTCATTGGTACAATACTCATCACTTTTAAAGGCTTCGACACAAGCTAAGACTTGCCCTGCGAAGGCTTCGTTTATTTCCCAATAATCAATATCCTGAATGGACAAATGATTACGCTTCATGATAGGTGACATCGCATGAACAGGCCCTAATCCCATTTGTGCGGGATCAAGTCCTGCCCAGGCACTGTCTTTTAATTGTCCCAAGACTGGCAAGTCATGTTTTTTTATCATGTCCTCACTTGCTAAAACTAACCAGGCTGCACCATCTGTAATCTGTGCACTATTACCAGCGGTTACTTTTCCAAACTTTTTATCAAACACCGGTTTTAATCTTGCGAGCTTCTCCACGCTGCTGTCAACACGGACTCCATTATCTGCTTGATAACAGTTTCCATCAGGCGCATAAAGGGTTTCAATTTCGTGATCAAATATTCCTGTACGCTGTGCAACCGCGAGTCTTTGATGACTACTGGCAGCCCATTCATCCATCATCGTACGACTAATATGAAATCGGTGTGCAATATTCTCAGCAGTCTGGCCCATTGATAGTCCTATGTATGGGTCACTTAAACCGCGAATTAACGCTATTACGGGAGCAAATAAAGCAGGGCGTAGTTTTAATAATGCTTTAGATTTCGGCAGAAAACCATGGGCACGACTCCATGCTGCAAGCCAATGTACCATTTCCATTTTAAACAGCAATGGCGCGTGGCTCATGGATTCAGTCCCGCCACATAAAATCAATTCAGCATTACCACTTGAGATATTTCTTGCTGCACTGTCTACGGCCTGCATGCCTGACGCACAATTACGCTGCACAGTATAGGCAGGGACGTTTTCACTAAACCCCAAGCGAAGGGCGCTAATCCGCGCAATATTAGCTTCGTCAGGGCCGGGCATTACACAGCCAAGAACTACTTCATCGTACTCAGATAAAGGTAAAGGAAGTCTGGCCAGTAAATTACGTGCAGCATAGACTGCCAGATCTGAAGCACTAAAAGGACCAGGTTTTCCTGCGGCCTTTAAAAAAGGAGTTCTACTGCCATCGACGACATAGACGGGTCGATTTCGGTAAGTGGTTTGATCCTTATGCATAGAATAATTCCTGTTGTTTAATAAACTATAGATTATCTACCGGTATTTTTCCGTATTGGATGAATATTTTGACGATCATTATCATTTCCATCCGGATCATCATCATCTTTATTGGGTTCTTCAGTTTTTTCTTTGTTGACCGGGGATACTGGAGCTGTCTTCGTGTTAAGCCCAAGATCGGCTGGAAAATCATCAACCATTATGACATCTCGTCTAGCGGTATTAGCGGACCTTAATAACTCGGCCTCCGCTGAACTAATCACTTCCGCTTCTATTGCTCTGTCTATTAAAGTAGCTTCAGGTTCAACTGCCAGAGTTCCTGTCTTGCGAGCTTTTCTCAATTTATGCTCAACTGGTGATGCAGCCACTACCTTTTGTAGCGCTGAATCCAGACGTCCCGTAACTTGAGTGATGTCAGTGGGTAAAAATATCCCAACGGTTAAACGATCACGGCTTTCAGAAGGGCAAAGCAACATACTGGCAACCTGATGACCCAATGCATCGGAAGGCTTGCGGTATGTTTGTCCAAAAGGAAAGACCATTATTCGCATAAAGTGCGCTAGCGAACGAACGGGGTAATTTCGAAATAAGCCCATTAGCGCTTCTTGTATTCTAAAAAGACTGTTTTCACATACCCATTGCACCAATGCCAGATCATCTTGCGGACTGCCTTGCGAATGGAAGCGCTTAAGAGTTGCCGAAGCGAGATATAAATGACTTAAAACATCAGCGAGTCTACCAGACAGTTTTTCTTTTCGTTTTAATGCGCCACCCAAAGTGAGCATTGACATATCAGAAGCCATGGCGAAAGCCGCACTCATACGTGTCAACTGTTGGAAATAGCGGCTCGTTTTATCTTGAACCGGTTTCTTTACAAGTATTGCACTGCTCAATCCGAGAAACAGGGTACGTGCCATATTACTAATCGTAAACCCGGCATGTGCAAACAAGGCTAAATCAAATTCTTTACGACCTTTCTCAGTATTACTTTCTTTGGTGGCTTGAATCTCTTTGAGTACATAGGGGTGACAGCGCATTGCCCCTTGACCAAATATGATTAAGCTACGCGTTAGAATGTTGGCCCCTTCCACGGTAATACTAATAGGGATAGCTTGATAACTACGTGCCAGATAATTACGAGGCCCCATACAAATTGCAGAACCGCCCTGAATATCCATTGCATCGTTAATAATTTTGCGCATAGTTTCAGTCATATGATATTTTGCAATAGCAGAAATGACGGAAGGACTTTCACCTGCATCGACCGCCCCGGCAGTCATTACGCGCACAGCGTCCAACATATAGGTACTGGCAGCAATTTGAGCCAAGGGTTCTTCAACTCCTTCAAAGCGTCCTATCGGTGTCTTAAATTGTCGACGAATACGCGCATAAGCGCCTGTCGCACGACTCGCTAGTTTACCAGCGCCGGTACTAAGAGCAGGGAGAGAAATGGCTCTACCAGTGGCGAGACACTCCATTAGCATACGCCATCCTTGCCCTACCATTTTTTGCCCCCCGATCAACCAGTCCATCGGTATAAAGACATCTTTACCTTGATTCGGTCCATTTTGAAATGGAATATTCACTGGAAAATGACGTCGACCTATAGTAATTCCAGGCGTGTCTGTTGGTATTAGAGCAACAGTAATCCCCAGCGATTCTTTGTCACCAATAAGGTGGTCTGGATCGAAAAGCTTGAAGGCCAGGCCGAGTAAGGTAGCAATTGGTCCTAACGTAATATAACGCTTATCCCAGTTTAACCTGATACCCAGGACATCTTTTTTTCCTTCAAATTCCGCACGACATACAATGCCGCGATCGGGCATAGAGCTAGCATCACTTCCTGCCTCAGGGCCTGTTAATGCAAAACAAGGTATCTCATCACCTCGAGCCAGTCGTGGTAGATATTGTGATTTTTGATCATCAGTACCATAATTTAGTAATAATTCTGCGGGTCCCAATGAATTAGGAACCATTACAGTCACCGCGGCAGTGACGCTACGACTGGATATTTTCATCACAACACTTGAATGCGCTAATGCAGAAAATCCCAGGCCTCCCCATGACTTTGGAATGATCATGCCAAAGAAACCATTTTCTCTGATGAATTTCCAAACCTCTGGAGGTAAATCATGATTGATGTGAGTAATTTCCCAGTCGTTTAACATGACACACAATTTTTCAACCGGCCCATCAATAAACGCCTGCTCTTCATCTGTTAACTTTGGAGTTTTATAATCCAAAAGAGTATTCCAGTCCGGATCACCGTTAAATAACTGTCCATCCCACCAAACCGTTCCAGCCTCAAGCGCCTCACGTTCGGTATCTGACATAGGCGGTAATATTTTTTTAAACAATGAGAAAATTTTGTTAGTAATCAGCTGTCGGCGTAATGGGTAAATATTGAGAGGTATGCTCACTCCTATAAGTAGTACCCATGCGAAGCCTTGAAGAATAGGAGACGAAAGATCTGCCCACGCCCAGAATCCCATCGTCGACCACGCCACTGCTGTCCAGATCCATAAGCTGGCTCGGAAATAAAGTAAACTCCAGATTCCCGCAATGACTATAGCTGTTGAAATAAAAGTTAACATACTGACACCTCAGTTTAGGCTTTAAAGCGGACATACATTGACGTATGTATTTTTCCTAGTTAGTTCGAATTCTATTTTTGTTTCTTATTCATTTCCTGTTTCAACAAATCGATTGCCAAATTGCTTTCAGGATAATAGTTCATGCCACTGGACTGTTCTTCTTGTTGTTCATTCGGTGAATTTCCGGCTTTTTGATCCGCCAGTTTATCCGCGGTAGTTTTTCTCGACCAGTTATGAATATTGGTCGTTTGAGGTTCAATCGTTTCAGGCAAAAAACAATCATTTTCATCATTACAAATTCGCCCCTCCTTGTCCCACGGAAGTTTCCGGTATATTGCCAGATCTTCAAACCCTAGATAAGGGTACTTAATAATGTCAAAGTAAGGCGAGTAGTCGAAATCGCGCGGTGTATAAAGCCTTTCATTTCGTTTGAATAAACGCAATTGACCTTCATCATTGCGCTGAATAACAGGCATAATAGGGAAGTGCACTGCAGAAAACGCAGCAGCAATAAGGGATGAGCAAACAGTGCGTGTCGGTGAACCTGCATTGTGTTGAAATAAACTTGAACGCCACCGCCTGGGAAGAACACCGTATGGAAACATAAAGCGGGCAAGGTCCAGTAATTGCCGAATATCATAATCACAACCAAGCCGGTTGATGGCATAAGCGATAACACGACGCACATCGTTACGACTAATACCATGCGGACGACAAATTCTAATATGATCGTCTTTATATTTGTGCAAAGGTTTTACGATAGTTCCTTCGCCAAGCATCGCTTCCACGATAAGTTGTTCGGCAGGGTCACCATCAAAGGTTTGCTGAATGTGAGTTTTCAGCATTGGGTCATCTATATCGTGTAGCCTTCCTATATATAGCGCTGAATGCGTCCAGGGGCTTTGAGTAATGGTCTTTATGACTTCACTGACTCGGCTGCGGCCTTCAATCAGAAGTACATCTCCCGGCTTTATCTCATAACTTATTCGTTCGAAATCACATAATGGCATTCCCGAGGCCTTTCGGTCTTTGGTAAGCCAATAATTGATTCTGCTAACAATTTTGGAACGAATACTCATGATTGCACTCCACATATTGATATTAGATTCTGAATTGCCGAATAAATTCCCTCCACTAATTAATTATCGAAAAAACAAACCCCTACATTAAATTTATAGGGTTTTTTTGACAAAATTCAAGTGTTGAGGCTAATATCAGCATTCTCAGACAGGAACTACTATGAAACTTATAGTGTTTTAGTTTTTATTAAGCTGCAAGAACAAGTCCAGAAGTCGACTGAGGTCTTTATGAGTAGAGTAGAAATGGGGAGAAAGGCGTATTCCGCCACCACGTAAAGCACAAAATACATTATTATCCATCAGGAATTTGTATAATGATGGCGCATCGATTTTATTGTGGCTCACCAGAATAATGCCCGACTGGCGCTGTAAATTATTATGTTTGCTCAGTATTTTTATATTAGGAACTTCTATCAATCGAGTAATGAGATACTCGATATTCAAGGCCAAGGCCTTATAAATTTCAGGGTAAGAAATTTCTTCAAACAATGAAAGGCTGGCATGCAATCCATGTATCGCCGTCATATTAGGGCTACCACATTCAAAACGGCGAGCAGAATGAGCAGGGACCCAACTTTTAGCATCAAAATCAAACAAGTTCTCTACCATATGCCATCCATATTGGCGTAGTTGTAACTTATTTCTGACTGATGCGTGACAATAAAATAACGCTAATCCTTCTGGAGCCAATAACCACTTGTGTCCATCAGCAACCACAAAATGCGCCTTACTTTTTGTTGCATTAAAAGGAACAGCGCCAAGCGCCTGAATGGCATCCACACAAAAAAGAATATTATTTTTCTCGCAATAGGCTCCTATCGCTACCGTATCCAGGCGTAAACCACTCGCATATTGCACTGCGCTCACGGACACAAGACGAGTGTTACTATTACACGCTGCAAAAATAGCTTGCTCAGGAGACTCACCAGAGGATAAATCTACCAGATGAACTATCACTCCATATTGCTCAAGCGATTGCCAGACGACTCTATTGGAAGGGAACTCTTGAGAGGGAATAACAATTTCATCACCAGGGTTCCATTGTAAGCCATAGGCGATAACGGATAAACCTTCAGAAGTATTTTTTAGCAAGGCGATATCTGAGCCAGACTCTACGCCAATTAAGTTGGCTAACATTTGCCTAAGACTTAATTCTGTTTCCATCCACTTGGGATAGTGCCATGACCCCTGCTTATTATTTTCAAACGCAAAACGTGAGATTGCTTCCGCAGTGCGCCACGGCCAAGCACCAACACCTGCGTGATTGACGTGAATCACTTCTGAACTCGGAAACTCTTGCGTATAATCAACCATTACAAAGTAACTCTTTTAATGATGATGGTGGTCGCCAGCGGCATGTACATGACCATGCGAAACCTCTTCTTCGGTAGCATCTCGCACATCGAGTACTTTAATCGCAAAATTCAAGCTTTGACCTGCTAATGGTGGGTTGCCATCAACAGTCACTGAATTATCGTCAATTTTAGTGACCGTCACTGCAATCTGATCACCGTCCGGAGAGTCAGCATAAAATTGCGCACCCACCTCTATTTCGCTGTCGCCAAACATTTCTTTATCGACTGTTTGAACCATGTTCTCGTCATATGAGCCATAGCCTTCTTCGGGGCTAACATCAACAGTTAATTCATCGCCTTTGGCTTTACCCGTAAGCGCTTTTTCAAGTCCAATGATTATATTTTGAGAGCCGTGCAAGTAACTAAAATCTTCGCCATCAGGAACTGATTCTACTGTTTCGCCTGATTCATCTTTAAGTATATAGGTAATTGAAACCACTTTTTTGTCGGCTATTTGCATAGTGCCGCACTCCTTATTTTATACAGAGTTAAATGGGGGGTCATACTATTGATAGGGCACAATAGAATCATAATTCCAAGGTGATATTGCTATATTTCAGCTAGTTTATATAAAAAAACCAGAAATAACGAGTAAACCCGCTTGCGCCACATGAAAAAACCCATTTTAACAGAAATTCTGGTACAATTCCGCGTTGAAAAAAGAATACTAACACCTAAATTAACTTCATAGACGGAATAGACCATTGATTAATACCGCTAATATCACCATTCAATTTGGTGCAAAACCCTTATTTGAAAATGTCACTGTAAAATTTAATGACGGTAATCGCTACGGATTAATTGGCGCCAATGGATGTGGTAAATCGACTTTCATGAAAATACTGGGGGGAGAACTGGAGTCAACTTCGGGCACCTTTAAAATTGATGACGATCAGCGCGTTGGTAAATTACGGCAGGACCAGTTTGCATACGAAGAATATAGCGTTATTGATACCGTTATTATGGGACATGAACATCTATGGGACATTAAAAAAGAACGGGACCGCATCTACTCACTACCCGAAATGAGTGAAGAAGATGGAATGAAGGTAGGGGAGCTTGAATCCGAATTTGCAGAACTCGACGGCTATACGGCGGAATCCCGCGCAGGTGAATTATTGTTAGGCCTAGACATACCCGTCGAACAACATGCAGGTTTGATGAGTAAAATCGCGCCGGGATTTAAGTTGCGAGTGCTACTTGCTCAGGCGCTATTTTCCAATCCTGACATTTTATTACTTGACGAGCCAACCAATAACCTTGATATCAATACTATTCGTTGGCTAGAAGATATTTTGAATGATCGTAACTGTTTAATGATTATAATTTCTCATGACAGGCACTTTCTTAACAGTGTTTGCACCCATATGGCGGATTTGGATTACGGTGAAATCCGCCTATTTCCAGGGAACTATGATTCTTATATGACGGCATCGACCCAGGCTCGCGAAAAGCTCCAATCTGAAAATGCTAAAAAGAAAGCACAAATAGCAGAGCTTCAGGCCTTTGTGAGTCGTTTCTCCGCCAATGCTTCCAAGGCAAAGCAAGCGACATCGCGTGCTCGCCAAATGGATAAAATCGTTATTGAACATATTAAACCCTCAAGTCGCGTTAACCCTTACATTCGCTTTGAGCAAGAAAAGAAGCTATATCGATTGTCTCTGGAGCTGGAACAGCTTACTAAATCATATGACGGTAATGCTCCACTAATTTCGAAGCTCGATATGATGGTTGAAGTAGGGGAGCGTATTGCCATTATTGGTCCTAACGGTATTGGTAAAACGACTTTATTACGTTGTTTAGCAGATGACTTGGCGATCGACAGCGGTGCTATTAAGTGGTCAGAGAATGTTAATAAAGGTTTCTTTGCTCAAGATCATGCTGCCGCTTTTGAAAATAAACTTTCACTCTACGAGTGGATGTATCAATGGAAGCAACCGGAAGATGATGAGCAGGCCATTCGCGGAATTTTAGGGCGTTTGCTATTCTCATCAAATGAAATTAAAAAATCTACTAGTGTTTTGTCAGGTGGTGAGCAAGCACGTATGTTGTTTGGGAAACTAATGCTGCAAAAACCTAATGTATTGTTAATGGACGAACCCACCAATCATTTAGACATGGAATCAATAGAATCGTTAAACTTGGCACTTGAAAACTACGAAGGCACTTTGATATTCGTAAGCCACGATCGTGAATTTGTTTCATCACTTGCCACGCGTATTATTGAAATGACACCGCAAGGATTAGTCGATTACGTCGGTTCTTACGACGAATATTTGTTAGACCAGGATCAAAGTCTGCGTGCTTCAAAATAGTCGAAAATAGCGTTCGCTATAATATTAGAAATCTGAAGCTCTCCAGATTTCTAATAACTATTATATTACTACGTGATCTGCGCTATCTCTAACCAAGTGTCATGCTTGTTACAGACACTTAATGCATACAAGGTACCACTATAATTTTTCAAAATGTGGCTAGATTTAGCAATATCAATTTTGGAAGGATTAAAAAGCTTCTCACTTAAAAACTTAAAATCTTTATCTAACAAAATATGTTTAACAATATAATGATCGAAACTTTTCATAGAGTGTGGGGTAAGAATCTCAACAGTGGAGGCTCCAGCGCTTTTTGTCAATGTAACTTTAGGTAAATGTCCATCGACCTTTTTACTCCAACGACCAGGCGACTGCTTGGTATAATAAACTCCCCCAGCGCCCGCGACTTCAATCTTTGAGACACTTTTAGCTAGAATAGCCTCTGGTGCGATAATCCCTGTTGCAGCTCCGGCAATACCCAGTTTTATAAAATTACGTCGATCCATCATTACTCCTTAATATGTTCTATATAATGCTTCTGTTAACTTAAAATGAACAGTTTAGCGGACTTTATCGATACAATAATACCTCAATTGACTTCAATATAGAAATTTACACTTTTAAATTGTCCAATTAAGACGCAAGCTCTACGCCTATATGACATCATAAGCTACTCTATTATTTATCTTGAATCTTTACATCAACTGGATCAAATTGTGGACTCAAGCCCATGGCCTCAAATAAATCTGAAATGACAATCTCTCAGCTCAATAGATTCTTTATTAAGATACTGATTTTTTCAAAGAGGACAGTAAGCTAGATCATTTAGCTTATAAAAATCTGGTGACTGGGGTTAACACAGCCACCAAATTAAAAAGTCTGGTTATAGTTTAAAACCAGGCTCTTAGTCCCAATACAAATTTTGTATCACTTACTTCACTTCCTGCGATGCGAGCAAAATCTGCAGTTTCCCCATATTTTTTAGACCAAAACACTCCCATATACGGTCCAAACTGACGACGGATTTCGTATCGTAGTCGCAAACCTGTAGAGACTTGACTTAAACCAGATCCAGTAGCAGTATCTGGATCGCTTTTACCATAAAAATCCACGGTAATTTCTGGTGTGAGTATTAGTTTTTGAGTAAACAAAATCTCATACTCACCTTCAAATCTAAACGCACTACGTCCGTTATCACCGAGAAAAATCGCAGCATCAAGTTCAAAGAAATATGGGGCTAAACCCTTAAATCCTAATGCAACCCAGTCTCGTGTTGGTGTTGGTCTAATATCACGTCGAAAACCAGCTTGAAAGTCCCAGTAAGGTGCAATTGCACGACTGTATAACAGTTGCAATTCGGACTCTTCTGTATTTCCACCAGTTCTCTCTATATCAGCTTTGATCCATAATTTATTAAGATCTTTACCAATCCACGCCTCGCCTTCGAATACCGTGGGATTTTGACCATCGCCATCCCTGTATTCAAGCTGATTAATCATAATCTTAAAATTAAGAGGATCATCAGCACCCCCTGCAAAAGCAGCCGAGGATGTTAAAAAGACAACTAACACTAACAATTTTTTAATATACATAATCTATACCCCTAGCTTATTTCAACTCTGCGGAACATGCCAAGCATGTGAAAAATTAAATGGCAATGATATGCCCATGCGCCCATGGCATCGGCAGTCACCAGGTAACTGACCTTAGAGCCAGGTTGGACTATCACTGTATGTTTACGTGGAATATGACGTGGATCTCCAGTTTCGAGATCACTCCAAACACCATGTAAATGCATTGGGTGACTCATCATTGTGTCATTCACGAGAGTAAAACGTACTCGCTCGCCAAATTTAAGCTTTAATGGTTCGGCGTCCGCGAATTTCACTCCATTCATTGACCACATATAACGACTCATATTTCCAGTTAAATGTAATTCTATCTCTCGAGTGGGCTCGCGCGGGTCAGGGGTGCGATACAAGTTACGTAACATGCTATAGGTTAATACTTTGCGGCCATTATTACGTAAACCAATGCCTGGATCGTTGATACCGTCCATAGGCGTTTCAGCGCGCATATCAACATGAGCGCCATACTCAGCTTTAACGTGAGTAATTTTTCGGTCACTACCGTATCCCGCTCTGGCAATGCTATGAGTGTTATGGTTCATTTTGCTATGATCCATTTGCATACCACCATTCCCACCTCCGTGTTGGCTATGGTCTGTGCCTTTAGATTTCTTTCCGCCTCCGTGTGCGCTATGAGCTCCGTGACCTCCCATGCCCATGTCACGATGGCCTAGCAAAGCAGGTGCATCCATTTCAGGAACAATACCTTTCATCGCAATATTTGGCGTTAAAGTGCCACGTGCATAACCTGTACGATCAAGTGCCTGCGAAAAGATGGTATAAGCACGATCATCGCTTGGCTCAACAATAACATCATAAGTTTCAGCCACCGCAATTCTAAATTCGTCAACTGATATTGGCTTAATATACTGGCCATCTGCTGCAACCACTGTCATTTTAAGGCCAGGGATACGAACATCAAAAAATGTCATGGCAGAACTATTAATAAAGCGTAATAATATTTTCTCACCACGTCTAAAAGTGCCGGTCCAACCTTGATCAGGTGTTTGCCCGTTAGTGAGAAAAGTGTAGGTGTGTCCGGTGACGTCTGAAAGATCACTTTGACTCATACGCATTTTATTCCACATCTTGCGATTAGCCCAAGTCTTCTTGACGCCATAACGTTTAATATCGCTACTCAGGTTACCGACTGTACGTTCTCTGAAATTGTAATAGTCGCTCATTTTCTTCAGTTTTCGATAAATTCTGTGTGGGTTTTCATCTGACCATTCTGATAGCTGCACCACATATTCTCGATCGTATCGATAAGGAGGGGGCTTAATCGGATCAATGATGATCGCACCATACATCCCGGTTTGTTCCTGAAAACCTGAATGACTGTGATACCAGTAAGTACCATTTTGGTTAAGTTTAAATTCGTAACGATACGACGACCCAGGATCAATACCTTTAAAGCTAATGCCTGGCACCCCATCCATATGGGTTGGGAGAATAATTCCATGCCAATGAATCGAGCTACTATGACGCATAGTATTCTTAACATTAAGAACAATTTTCTGTCCTTCTTTCCAACGCAAAATAGGAGAGGGCACAGTACCATTAACGGTCGTCGCTATTCGGGCCTTACCTGTAAAGTTAACAGGAGCCTCACCAATGGTCAGATCAAAATGTTTACCCCTTAAAACGGGCGTCTCTATTTGCGCAACGGGTTTTCCGGAGAAAGCTTTGCTCACTGGTAGCCCAAGGCCTGCTGTGGCAATGGCAATTCCAGCTCCAGTTACAAATGTTCGTTTAGAGTTATCGATCTCATCAAGCTGCTGATTAAGATCGTCAAACAATGAGAATTTATCTATCATTGGTGTCACCTTGTAATTAAATTCTTGGAAAAAGTACACTAACTGTAGTTTATATAGGGTAATAGAGCTAGCGCATAAAATATATAATTGTAAGATTCAAAAGCTGCGTTAAACAGTTTTTTGAGCCCTTCAAATTCAATGATTAATAGCTATCTATTTAGAGGTATCTAGGAGGTCGTAATAAGGTATTTTCTGTGAAATCAGGAATATATTCTGCAGAATACGGCGCATTCGCAAAACTGAATTGTATATAAACAGAAACACCAGACTGTCGCAGTAATGAAGCGGCAGTAGAGGATGAAGGGCAAGAAGCTGATGTTGAGCAAGAGTCACTATGACAGCTTGATTCTACTTCACAATCAGGAGTTGCTTGTTTTTTATTCTTTTGTTCGGAAGTAAGACAGGACATTTCCGCTTTATAAATTATTGTACTCACTTCAATATGCATAGAACCATTATGTAATGACATCGATGCAAATAACTGTAATGGAGCCATTAAAGTTATAGAGAACGCAACTAATATAGAAATCAGTTTGTTTTTTTGCCGTGTCATATTGAAATCATATCATATTATTTATTGAAGTAAAACAATACAGTAAAACCATTTGTTAATCTGTTATCACTATAATATGACCCTCAATTAAGCTTTAAGTTCCTTGTAGCTGGGTTTTTAGGCGTTAATGACCGACACCAAGGTTGTGAATTATGCATACTGAGGGAATGAATCAAATATAGAAACATTAATTATGTTAAGTAAATAGTTACAAACAAACTGTTATTGACTTAGAGAGACTCTGATTAAGTCGTGATTGCTATCTTACAGCCCTTAAATATCTATGACTGTGTTTCGTTTTACCATGTCGCTGCTTGTGCCATATCCCACTCACGCTGCCAGGAACAAGGAATTTCTTTATCTGCGATCAAAAAATCAGTCGCTAAACATGGGTACATTTCCGCATAGTTAGTCACTTCTATTCCATTGATACGATGATTGATATCAGCAGGCTGAATATCATTCACACTATTTAAACCCGCTGCAGCGACCAATTCAGTCAAATGATGGATCATAGATGAATGATAATGAGCCACCCGTTTAGATTTGCTGGCAATATTAAGTGCCTTGTAACGTGCAGGGTTTTGAGTGGCAATACCAGTAGGGCAGTTATCCTGATTACAATGACGCGCCTGAATACACCCCAAGGCAAACATCATTGCCCTGGCAGCATTGATAGTATCAGCGCCAAGCGCAAGCAAACGTAACATATGAAACGCTGACATCACTTTACCGGAAGCGATAATTTTAATATCTTTTCTAAGTCCTGTACCAATTAGGGCACTATTGACAAATACCAGGCCATCACGTAATGGAGTTCCTACTGAATTTGTCAATTCGATTGGTGCTGCACCTGTTCCACCTTCTCCTCCATCAACAGTAATAAAGTCAGGTTTAATACCTGTTTCCAACATTGCTTTACAAATGGCTAAAAATTCAGTTCGCTTACCTATACACAATTTAAAACCGACTGGCTTCCCATTAGAAAGTTTTCTTAATTGTGCTACAAACTCGAGTAATCCTATTGGCGTTGAAAAAGTAGAATGCGACGGGGGCGACACTACATCATGCCCCATAGGCACATCTCGAATATTCGCAATCTCTTCTGTAAGCTTGACTGCGGGTAGTATCCCACCATGTCCTGGTTTAGCACCTTGGGATAACTTTATTTCAATCATTTTCACCACATTTTTGCATGCTTTTTCTGCAAACAAGGCTTCATCAAAGCCTCCTTGTTCATTGCGGCAACCAAAATACCCGGTACCAATTTGCCAGACTAAATCTCCACCATGCTGTAAATGGTAGGGACTAATTCCGCCTTCGCCTGTATTGTGCGAAAAGTCTCCCAATTTAGCGCCTTTGTTTAGTGCCAATATAGCGTGCTTGCTTAATGCCCCGTAACTCATCGCAGATATATTTAATAGAGACGCATTATAGGGTTGAGTACAATCTGGGCCACCAAAACAAATTCGGGGGTTTTTCTCTAAAATAGGCTTGGGGGCCAATGAATGATTAACCCATTCGTAACCATTACGATAGACATCGAATAATGTACCGAACGGACGAGTATCACGAACACCTTTAGCGCGTTGATATACTAGCGCCCTAAACTCCCGACTGATAGGTTGCCCATTAGTATCTGATTCAACGAAATATTGCTGTATCTCCGGCCGAACAGATTCAAAGAAATAACGAAGGTGACCTATGACCGGATAGAGGCGTAATATAGTATGTTTATGCTGAAATATGTCGTAAATACCCAAAGCGATAATCGGGCCAAAAACTACAAATGACCAATAAATATTTGGCCAAAAACTGCCTAGAACCACTACAAATAAAGAAATAGATGACGATAAAATTAAAAATTGATTTCGTACCAGCATTTATATAGTCTCCACCCTAATCCGTTTATGTGCGACAAATTTTTTCTAATCGTCTATCTCTAATCGCTCAAATTTTCAAACCATTATGCAAGATGTATTAACGTCGACGACTCTATTACCCTTTATGAAAAGTATAGCCTTAAAAACCCTTATACGTCAGGGGAATTATCTCTACGACCAACAGCTTACATTAAAAGTTCAATCTCTACGCCAAAATTAGACAAAACTCATACCGATTAGAATTACACTCTGGTCACCAATGCCCTTCATCAAATAGAGAGCATTCCAACAACACTTGACTCTGTACTTGGGTACGGGTGATATACTTCAGCTCTATATTTAAAATCGTAAATAAAAGCTAATTAGGAAGTATGGTATGAACAATGCGAACTCAGAAAACCTGGGCAGCCAACACGACGCAGACTTAAACACGCCAAAAAAACAGCGTTCCCTGGTGTGGGCATCACTTGCAGCAATTGGCGCATCCACATGCTGCATTGCTCCTTTAGTGTTAGTGAGCTTGGGGGTAACAGGGGCCTGGGTAGGCAGCTTATCCGCACTGACACCTTATCAGCCAATATTTATCACGATCACTATTGTCTTTATGTTCCTGGCTTTTAGGCAATTATACCTAAAGCCACAGATCTGCAAACCAGGCAAAACTTGCGCTAACCCAAAAGTGCTACGCAATCAACGAATCATCTTTTGGTTTGTTTCGGCATTTATTACAGCACTCGTCACGTTCCCATGGTATGCCGGATATTTTCTGTAGACAGAACTGATTACTACATTAACGAATGGCACAAAAAATTCTTTATATAAAAAATTAAGCGCTAAGGAAATTTATCATGCATCAGAAATCACTGCTCACTCTCTTTATTCTATTGATTACGGTTACTGCCTGCGATACTAGTAGTCCGGCCGTCCAGTCAAGGCTTGCCAGTAACGTGACTCTTAAAACGGTTACTTTAACCGTAGACAAAATGACCTGTGCTGCATGTCCAATCACAGTACGTATCGCGTTGAAAAAAGTCCCGGGTGTGATTACCGCCAAAGTCTCTTATAAAACAAAGACCGCAATTGTGACCTTTAACCCTAAAGTGACCACTATAACAGCGCTGACGAAAGCCACTGGCAATGCTGGTTACCCATCAAAGCTTAAAGAATAAATCTCAAGCAGTAGGGCTTAAAGTATGAAATACACAATAGCAATAAAAGGGATGACCTGTGACAACTGTGCGTCAGAAATCGAAAACACACTCAATTTACTCACAGACATTACTGCTACTGTCTCGTTCAGTGAGAGTCTCGCCTGGGTTGAGATCAAAAATGATGCTCAAATAGATGAGGTACTTAAACTGATTGAGTCAGAGGGTTATGATATGACTATCACGAGTAATGATAAAAAGAACCTGAAGAGCAATAAAAATAAGATCCATATTGCTATTATTGGCACAGGCTCTGGTGCGTTTGCAGCCGCGTTAAAATCGGTAGAAAAGGGCGCGCGCGTCACCATTATTGAAGGGGCAAATATTATAGGCGGAACCTGCGTTAATATCGGTTGCGTACCCTCCAAAATATTTATTCGTGGTGCCAATATCGCACATATTCAAGGCCACCATCAATATTCGGGTATCGCACTGAACACACCAAAAATCGATCGCAAAGCCATGATGCAGCAACAGCAATTGTGGGTTGAAAAGCTGCGCTATGCCAAATATGAAAGTATCCTGGAATCTAACCCTGACATTACTCTTATACGTGGAATCGCGCATTTTAAAAAACCTAATACTTTAATAATTAAAGCGCATGACGGCGTAGAGTCAGAACTACAAGCAGACCGAATTCTAATAACGGTTGGTGCACGCCCAGCAGTGCCCGACATAAAAGGTCTTAGCGCCACACCCTATTGGACGTCGACCGAAGCACTAATCGCAGAGACTTTACCAAAGCATCTAGTCGTCCTGGGTGGATCCGTAGTTGCGCTGGAACTAGCACAGGCATTTCATCATTTGGGGTCTCAAGTGACAATCCTGGTACGCAGTACCTTATTATCAAAAGAAGACCCGGAAGTGGGAAAAAAAATAGAAGAAATATTTCAACAAGAGGGCATCAATATACGCTTGAATACCGTCCCTGACTTAATTTCATATAGTCGTAATGGCTATAAAATTGCTTGCGCTACTGATGACATTGACTGTGATCAACTTTTAGTGGCCACCGGGCGTCAATCAAATGCAGATGCTCTGCAACTGAATACCGTTGGAATTAAAACCGATAATAGTGGTGCTATTACTATTAACGATCATATGCAAACTTCGGTTGAAAATGTTTACGCTGCGGGTGATTGCACTGATCAGCCCCAGTTTGTCTATGTTGCTGCCGCCGCAGGCACCCGTGCGGCTCGAAATATGATGGGAGAGGACATCGCTATTGATTTAACCGTAATGCCTGCTGTAGTTTTTACCAATCCACAGGTGGCCACTGTCGGACTAAGTGAACAGCAAGCGATAAACAAGAGAGTGGAAACAGAAAGCAGGACACTTGATTTAGAGAATATTCCTCGAGCGCTTGCGAATTTTGACACACGCGGGTTTATAAAACTTGTCGCTGAGAAAGAGAGTGGTTTAATCCTTGGGTGTCAGATAGTCGCCGCTGAAGGAGGCGAAATTATTCAGACTGCTGCACTGGCGATCCGCAATCAAATGACTATTCAAGAGTTGGCGGATCAGTTATTTCCTTACCTCACGATGGTCGAAGGCTTAAAATTAACTGCACAAACTTTCAATAAAGATGTTTCGCAACTTTCTTGCTGTGCCGGTTAGTATACCCACCTACAGAGACTTAAGTAAATGAGTGATCGCTGTCTAATGGTTTTAAGCCAATTGTCGTCTTACACTTTCTATATTTGAGAGGTAATGGCATTTTCTTCTGAAAAGAAGCCAATTACTTCTACTAAAACACCATTCGTATTTAATTCGAATTATCTTTCTCATGAGTCTCTATATCTTCAATAATGGGGCAACCCCCTTCAGTAGAACGACAAAGATTAAGAAGAAGTACTAATTCATTTTTTAATGTCGTTAATTCTTCTAAATGGCGCTCGATAGCGTCGAGTTTCTGTTGAGTTAACTGACGTACCTCATTACGTGCGTGCTGAGGATCTTGACGCATTTGCAGTAAATCTTTTATTTCTGCCAGACTAAAGTCAATTCGTTGCGCGCGTTTTATAAATCGTAAACTGGAGAGATCCTTGTCGGTATAAAGTCTGACTCCGGATTCATTTCGACCCACTCTGTTAAGGAGTCCATATTTCTCATAGTAACGTAAAGTATCTGCTGTTAGTGACGTTAGCTTGGCGACTTCGCCAATTTTGTAATATTGTTTAGTACCCATAATATGTCCGTTTTGATAAAAACTATTACCCGCAAATCCTGGATTTTAATAACCGATCCATAAAAAATATTCATTGATAAGAAACAGTCCAGTGATAATTAGAACACTTCCTGCAACTTTCTCTAGTGTTTTCTGATAACGGGAAAGGTCTTGTAATGACTCTAGCCAGTTCATTGACCAAGCACCAATTAATATTGGTATGCTACGCCCCAAAGAGAAAGCTAATAATAAACTAAATCCATAAATGACGGATCCTGAAGCTGCACTTGATGTAAGCGCCACTAGCAAAGCAGGTGTACAAAAAGGGCATATGGCTACAGCGAAGGGAATGCCCAGAAAAAAAGCCCCCCAAAGACCGCTTACTTTTTTTGCTCGCATCCCCAACCCTGGTAAACGAATATTTAACCATCCCGCCCAACTTAGCCCCAAAATAATTAACACTGGCCCTAATACAAGGCCCCACTCTCTACCCATGATTGATTTGACCCACTCACCCCCTAAAGCTGCTGCTACTCCTAAAATGACATGAGTCGTTATTAGGCCCGCCACAAAGGCCAGCGTAAAGGCTAAGGCCTGTTTTCTCTCTTGCGAATGAGTCACATATGCCAACACCACCGGAATTGCTGCAAATGACAATGGATTAAAACTAAATATAAAACCTGTTAAAAATGCAGTCCCTACAGCAAGCCAATTTAAGGGCTGTACTAAAACGTCAACACTTACAGCCAGTACGATTTCTTGTAAAACCAATATCAAAATAACTCCTAATATATAAATAAACGTTAGACAAAAGTTTAATGCTGCTTTTACCCTAATATTTTATCCAGATGTGCTCGCAATTTCTTCACAGAAGGCAAACCTGTAAAACAAAGTTTTCCATCAATCGCGATCGCGGGAGTCGTTAAGACACCAATTTTCACGGCATAATCAAGATGCTCGAGCACGTTTAGCTCTGTCACTTGTAACACATCAGAACCATATTCATCCATCAGTTGTACAAGGTGCTTCTTCGCTTGCGTACATTTCGTACAGCCTGGTGTATTGAATATCTCTATTTTTTTTATCGACATTTCTAGTGATCTCATGAAATTTCTTTAGGCGCAGCGAAAAGAACTGAGCTGTTATCCCGTAAACGATCAAGGCCTGGGCGCTTATTAACTTATATTAGTCTAACACCTGGAGTTGACTCTATAGTAAAGAAGGCTAATACAGCTAGTGCATGTCACTTTACTGAGCTAGAAATTCGGCAAGAGCAGGCTTATAGGCCACAAAATCATTAAAGAGCATTATCTTTATTGAGTGTTATGAACTAATTTTTTCAATATTTATATTTATTCTATATAAAACAAATAGTTATATTTATATCCTCAATAAACATTAATAATCTATTTACTTGACCTGGAGCTTACTCCAACATATAGAATTTAGGTCATGGTAAGTAATTTTAAATTGACTGAAAATAAATTGAAAAATTATTGAACCTGGAGTGGGGTCCAGGGTGTCATATTAACCATGGCATCTATTTATGATTATAGAGAGGTACGAAGCAATGAAAAATATAGTATTGATTTTATTAATGAGTTTTTCGTTTTCCAGCTTTGCTGCAGGAAGTCGTTACTTAATGCGAGTTGACGGACTTGCCTGTCCTTATTGTGCTTACGGTGTTGAAAAGAAACTGAAAAAAATTCCAGGCCTAAGCAATATTAAAGTGGATCTAAAAAAAGGCGTAGTGACAGTGGATGCAAGTGAAGGCACTACTTTAAGCCAGGCGCAAATGAAGAAGCTGTTTAAAGATGCAGGATTTACTTATAGAAGTATGAAGCAAAATAAATTATAAGTTTATCGATTTCAAAATTGAAAGTGTAAGGGGTAATATTATGAGCGCCGAAGACAGGGCTATTCAAGAAAGCAATGGAAATGAAAGCAGGGTAACTTATTTTACACTGTTCACGACTACTGGCACTTTAGTCTGTTGCGCTTTGCCAATCATATTTGTCACTCTGGGAGCAGGCGCAGTTGTCGCAACTGTCACTAATACTTTCCCATTTTTGATCACTTTGAGTTTATATAAAGTATGGGTGTTTGCTTTCTCAGGGCTGATGCTCGCTATTTCAGGATGGTTAATGTACCGCCCAGGCCGTGCTTGTCCGACAGACCCTGAGCTAGGTAAAAAGTGTGATAGTGCTCATAAATGGAATAAGCGTATTTATTGGAGTTCAGTAGTAATATGGGGCATCGGATTTTTCGCAGCCTTTCTTGCACTGCCACTGCAAATGTGGCTTGACTCATAGTTCAGACCAGGCAATATTAACAGAATTTAAATTTAAGGATCAGCATTGAAATGAGACCTATTAAGTCATTGGCACTTGGAACACTCCTATTAACTAATCATTTCTCACTTTCGGCTGCTCCTATTACTTTTAACACTGCCTTGCCGGTCGGCAAGGGTGAATTTTTGTTTCGCCAACAAGTCGTGCTCAACCAATCAGGCAAAGATCCAGGCAACTCTAATCGAGATCGTACTGAACAGTCTTACGTCACCGCATTAGGCTATGGCATCAATTCTAAATGGGCTGTGTTTGGTATATTGCCCTATCGAGACATTGAACTCGAACAAGGTGCAACAGGATCACGTATCAATCGATCTAATAAGCGATTGGGAGACTTGAGTGTATTTGCACGATATAGTCACTTTCAAAAAAATCAACGAGGACAAACATTCCGCATTGCTTCTTTTGCTGGAATAAAACTTCCCACTGGATCTGATTATCGACGAGACTCCATTGGCATATTACCGCCACCGCTACAAACCTCTACAGGCTCTAGCGATATATTTGGTGGGCTTGTTTTTACTTATCAAACCCTGCGCTATCAACTGGATGCACAAATTAGCTATCGCTTTAATAACGAAGCCAATAATTTTGAAGCGGGAGATGTTTTACGTCTAGATGGTTCAGCTCAGTACCGTCTATGGCACTCCAAACCAAAACAAGGCTTGCCACATTATTTATATGGCGTCCTCGAAATGAATATTATTAATCAAGCCAAGAATAAAGTGAATGGCGCCTCAGATCAAAACAGCAATGGCACGCGCGTGTTTATTAGTCCCGGCATCCAGTATGTGACCAAACGATGGATACTGGAAGGGGGAGTACAAGTGCCAATCAGTCAAAACCTAAACGGTACTGCATTAGAAAATGACTATATCGTACGCGCAGGCATACGCTTCAATTTCTAAATAAGGCCTTAAGCAACCATCACTACGGCCCCTGTACTTATGAAACAAAATTCCCTCATTATTGTGCATCACCAATAGTGCACTCAAATAATCAACCTTTCAACGCTAAAATCTGAACGCAAGTAAAAATTACTCACATACTTGTTTACCAAGCTATAATTATTACACTATCACCTGTAGTATTCATGATAATGATTTAAATCTGAATAACTCCATTTCGCTAAAGGACTATTGTGACTGACCATAAAAAGTCCAAAATACCCAATCCACCTCATGCCAGTGAACGTAAAGAACCCTTACCCTGGCAAAATCCGAAATCCATCTGCGACGATCCTGAATGCTCTACCAAATTGCAGGCGATTCTTGATAGCCCTTCTTATGTGCCCGCAATCGAAGATGTAGGCTTTCTTGATGGCGACGATGCCAGAGGCATACGCTTACAACTCGATTATATAAAACCGGATAGACTGCTTAAACAATATGGTGTACGACATACCATCGTTGTCTTTGGTAGCACCCGCATCAATGAACCGTCCTCCGCAAAAGATAACGTGAAAAAACTACAGCTCGCCTTAAGCGCAAACCCAGAAGATTCCAAGTTACAACGCCGACTCGCGGTAGCTAAACGAATTTTGGTTAAAAGTAGCTTTTATGATGTTGCTCGTGATTTTTCACGTTTGGTCGCTGAATCCGGGGAAGGGCCCGTTGATTCCAGGCTAGTCGTAATGACAGGAGGAGGACCGGGTATGATGGAGGCTGCCAATCGAGGGGCTAATGATGCTGGCGGTAAAACAGTAGGGCTCAACATCACGCTTCCTCACGAACAATATCCAAATCCCTACGTCACCCCGGAACTATGTTTCCAATTTCATTATTTTTCCCTACGCAAGATGCATTTTATACTACGCGCCAGAGCACTGGTAGCTTTTCCTGGGGGTTATGGAACATTCGACGAACTGTTTGAAACTCTGACTCTTATTCAAACACGTAAGATTAAGCCTATCCCAGTGGTTCTGGTAGGAGAATCATTTTGGCGTAAGGCCTTCAATGTTGATTTTCTAGTTGAAGAAGGAGTCATTGACGAAGAAGATCGTGACCTTTTCTGGTTCGCCGAAACAGCAGAAGAAATATGGAATGGGCTACACGACTGGTACCAACGGAATGGTGAATCACTAATTCCGGAGTAAGATATGCGATTAGGTTTACGACCGAAATACTACTTTTTGTATTGGTATTTTGATTAAGCCCGTGGGGTAGGGTAAAGTTACTTCAGCGTCAGCGACTTCTTAAAAACTTATACGTTATGACTTTTATGATATCGGTAAGCAGCAGCCAAACCAACGCATAAGCCCAAATCCATAACGCATAATGCCATCCAATAGGGGTAATCAACAACCCATAGACCGCGATAATTGTTCCTAGTATAGCCGTAAAAAAAGTGGCATTGAATAATAGCCAGGAAGGATAGGGTTTCTTCCAGAACCAGTCATCCGTTCGAGTATTGTAGATTGTTCCATGTCCTGCTACTACGAGTTTTGCAAAAAACAAAGACTGAATTAGATCTTGTGATAATTTCATTTGTAAAAAAATATAGAATAAAAGAAATGAAGAAACTACTCCTACAATTCCCAAGATGCTTGACACTGTCAGAACCTCAGACATATTCCAACGAACAGGGTTAGAATCTACTTTAGTGTTATCAGTTGCAATGGCCAGTATAGGAATATCATTGAGTAAGGCAAGTACAATAATCATTAACGCGGTAATCGGATAAAAGTTAAAAAGAACAATTGACAACGTTAAGAATACTATAATACGAATAGTTTCTGCAATTCGAAAAATCGAATAGCTTCTCATCCTTTCAAATGTAATACGTGCCTGCTTGATTGAGTCACTGATGACAGAGAGACCTGGAGCAGTAAGAATAATATCTGCAGAAGCCCTGGCGGCATCTGTCGCATTGGCGACAGCAAAGCCACAATCGGCTTTTGACAATGCAGGTGCATCGTTTACGCCATCACCAGTCATGGCAACAATATGCCCCCCTTTTTGCAGGGTCTCAACGATAAGATATTTATCTTCGGGTATCACTTCAGCAAATAGATCAACATCTTCAATCATTTCAACAATGGCCGATTCATGCGTATGAATAAATTCACGATCCAGTAAACGAGTATCATATAATTGCTTAACGCTTGCCATCACTTCATCTGCAAAATTTTTGGCTTGATGTATAGAGACTTCTTTGTTGAGATGCTGATAAATTGAAGTAGCCATCGCATTAGCCAGCGCCAGTAATTCCTGACTGCCACTGCCCGTTAATTGATGGGACTGTATGGTTTCACCTTTCAGTCCCATTAGTCTTCCCAGCTCTTTGGCAATCGCTATATGGTCGCCGGTCACCATCTTTACTCGAACACCAAAATTATGCATGTCAGCAATCACTTGTACCGAATCGGATCGCGGGGGATCATACATAGGAATCAATCCAACAAACTCTAAAGGATTGTTGTCAGTTTTTTTTCCGACTGCCAGAGTTCTATAGCCTCTTGAGGCGAGCTGCTCCACTTGTTGATTAATTAACGCTACTTGCTCCTCAGGAAGGGCAGTCATTTTTAGCAATACTTGCGCTGCTCCTTTTATTGCGACAAAACTAGATTTGCCATCTCTAATTGTCGCTTCTGTACGTTTTCCTATAGGGTCAAAAGGAATAAAATGTAATTGAGTGTAACGACTTAAGTTAATAGCAGGCAGATTTTCGTTAATGTATCGAAATATGGGTATCTCAATCGGGTCATCATTTTCTATTTTTGATGCAAGCGCAGCAAGCTCAAACAATTCAGTGTCACTATGATCGCCATGTAAAACTGGTGAGGCCACCTGCATCTTATTTTCAGTTAATGTCCCGGTCTTATCAGAACAGAGTATATCCACTCCTGCCAGTTCTTCGATCGCAGTAAGCCGCGAAACCAATGCTTTTTTTCGCGCCAAATTCAAAGCACCCACAGCCATCGTCACAGACAATACTGCAGGTAACGCGACAGGTATTGCTGCAATTGACAATACTAATGAAAAACGGGCAATTTCAATAAAACTTTCGTTACGAAATAACGACACCATAATGATAATCAAAATCAAGATAGCGGTAAGCAGGATAAGAAAATTTCCAATCTGAATTACCATTTTCTGGAAGTGACTAGTCTCGTTGAGGCGCGCCTTCGCCACTAAGGATACGACTGCCGCAAAACGAGTATTGTTGGCAGTATTAATGACAACCGCTAACATTTCGCCTTGCTTAACGATGGTGTTCGCATAAGCAAGATCATTGGGTTTACGACTGATCGGTAAAGATTCACCAGTTAATGATGATTGGTCAATCAGTAAGTAGTCCCCTGATAACAGCTTTACATCGGCTGGCACTATATCGCCAATACGTAATTTAACAATATCGCCAGGCACTAACTGACGTTGAGAAATCCTGCTAAAAGTGTTATCACGTAAAACCGTTGTTAGACGGTCCATTTTAGATTTTAACGCCTTTAATGCGTTTAGTGCACGATGTTCTTGTAGGAAATCAAGACCTGCATTGATGAGCAACATCACAAGAATGATGACCAGGTCTTCCCATTTTTGCACCAGCGCGGAAAGCACTGCAGCAATTTCAATCATCCAGGGGATTGGGCCCCAAAATCGACGAAAAATACGATGCCAGAGAGATTCTTCGAGTTCTTCAATTTCATTATAACCGTACTGGTCAATTCGACTTTTAGCGTCCTCAAGGCTAAGCCCTTTTTCAGATATCACATCCAGCGATACCAACGTTTCAGAGATAGACTGCTGCCCATAGATATCAGTACTTTGAATCATATCAATGCCTGTCTGAATGTCGGGGTTGCTCAGGTATTTACGACTACTTCATAACGTTGTAATCGGACTCTTAATCGATTAATTTCATCCAGCAAATCCAATGTCAACGCCACACCAGCAAGATTAATATCCAAATCCTGTTGTAAACGCATGGCTGTGCGTGCCCGTTGCAAACTATCCGCTGTAAATATCCATTGACCTTTAGCCTGACCGCGGGTTTCCAATATTCCTTCATCGACTAGGTCAATAATCCAGTCAGCATGACTTGAACAGGCATGACAAAGATCTCTAAGGGATAGCTCCGTCAATTCATCCAGTAACTCACCTCTCAGTATTTCCTTAGTCATAGCGCTTTATACTCCCAGGTTTGTGCGTGGGTTATAGGCCAATTCTTTTTCCATGGCACGGTATAATTTTTTTGCTGCTTCGCTGTCAGCGGAAGGTAAAGTAATTTGCGCTACCACATAAAAATCTCCGGCAGGTTTACCGGGGATACCTCTATTTTTTAAGCGCAACATGCGACCATTCTTGGTCCCTTCCTTAATTTTCAGGTCCACCTGACCTTCAGGAGTGGGTACTTTAACTGTAGCACCTAAAGCGGCCTCCCATGGGGTAATAGGAAGATCAAGATATACATCGTGACCTTCGACTCGATAAATACTATGAGGTCTGAATTCAAGTTCCAGATACAGGTCTCCGGCCTGAGCTTCTCCCAAACCAGAAGCTCCCTGTCCTGCAAGACGAATACGTTGCCCCTGTTTGACTCCTTTTGGAATTTTGACATTTAGAGTGCGTTGTTTTGTAGTGACATGACCGCGACTATCAACGGTGGGGGTCATTAAGCTGATGCTACGTGTAGCACCCGTGTAGGCATCTTCAAGATCAATGACTGCTTTGGCATGATGGTCTTCGCCACGTTGACGGAACCCACCTTGTCCACCAGCAGCTTGCGCTGTTTCAAAACCCTTTCCAAACAGTGATTCAAAAAAATCACCGTAATCTACCGTACGATCACTGGTAAAACCGCCGCCCTTGAATTCAAAACCGGCATCCCAATCAGGAGGAGGGTGAAAGTCTTCGCCTGTCTTCCAGTTTTTTCCTAGTTGATCATAAGCAGCCCGTTTTTCGGGATCTTTGAGTGCCTCATATGCCTCACCCACCTCTTTAAAGTGCATTTCAGCATCAGTTTCTTTGCTCACATCAGGATGATATTTACGAGCCAACTTGCGGTAAGCGCGTTTGATTTCGTCTTGGCTGGAATCACGTTCAACGCCCATTATCTTGTAATAATCTTTATAATCCATGCATTGCTCCAATGGGTGGTTCAATGACCAATGGGTGGTTCAATGAGTAGAATCTTTCTGTTTTAGTAAAAAACAGAATCTTCTTATTTTATATGCGGGCGAGGGGATCTATTTTCAATCTAATAGTAGAAGGGAAGAAAAAAGAAGAGAAGAGAGCATACAGGCATTGCTTTAAAGGTGCCTTGCAAGTTAGTCATAAGGACCATACTAGTCAGGCCCTTATCTTTTGTGTTAAATCATTAAGGCTTCTGAAAAATTGATATCTCAATAGTCTTATTTTTCGATTCTGTAAATACAACTCTCGCCACTTTCTGACGACCCGCAATCAAAATTTTCAATAAATCTATTTCAATGCTTTTGGGCGCTTGTATGACTAACTTACCAATTTCAGCTGCGGCGATGTCTCCCATTTTTTCCAAAAGAGAATTATAGGTTTTTAGATCAAGACTCTCTAGCTTAATTGTCACCAATGCTATTTTTTTGTAAGCCACTGGCTGATAAGCCTTAATTACTTTGAAGTTGCTTAACTTAAAACCGGCACTTGTCACCAATTTTTCAACGACGCTAACCTTAATTTCTTTTGTGCTCTGCAAATTGAGCTTACCAGATTTTAAATCCACATTGACTGAACCAGGCTTTACCCCCGGAATCGTCTTGATATTCTTGCTTACTTTATAAACACAAAAAGCACAAGACATCCCTTTAATTTTACCCTCGTACGCGAAATCCTCGGCCATTACGGGGCTTATCAACATAAAGCCTACAATCACTAATAATGTGTTTCTAATCATAATTTTTCTCGATTTATAAAGTGTTAATATTACTACCCATTAGTCACCATGACTTGATTTGGAGTGACTACATTAAGGTCAAATAATTTACTATTGTCTTTAAAAATGCCATTCAAAAGTTAACTTAGCGCGATAGTCAGTTTCATCCTGATTACCATTCAAGCTACTGGAGATCGGAATCTGCACTCCCGCCTTAATCGCGAAATTTCGTCTGGTCCAAAAAATACCCGGAGAAATAAACCATTGATTTCCACCTGTATTCGCGAGCTTAGTACCATTAAGTTCGTTGCGTTGGGTAAACTCACCATTAAGTTCGAGTAACCATACTGTATCAGGTTTCTTATAAGGGTTCATTTTAGGTCGAACTCCTCCGGCAAAATCGAGTAATATTTTATTACCGAGGCGTAGACCAGCACTATTTTCATTATTATCAAAATAACGAACACTTGCCCAACGATACCACTTACTGCTTTCATATCCATAGCTCAAGCCTAATATTGACGTAGTAGCGCCTGTTCCCAAAGTAGGGGACTTACTCGTACTGCCATTGTCTAGTTTAACCTTAAGGTGCAACGCGGCACTTTCTTGTACACCAAGCGAATCATTTCGCCAAAAACGATACTTGGTAAACAACTTTACATCTCCAGCGCCACTGGACACATTTAAACCATTATCCTTTCTTAAATAGGGGAGTTCGATTCCTGCAGCCCAGTCTCCGGTAATACCATAAGTAATTCCCAAATCTGTCTGCCATCCTTTCTTGCTACCAGATTTGTCGTAATGCATCTCTGGAGAAACCTCAACACCACCTTTAAATAGCACGTGAGGACCAAGGCCAAAAATAGGGTCGTGTGCCGATGCTGATGCCCAGGGCAGAAGACAAAGGATGATAAAAACCCCCTTACTTACTGATTTTTCGTACATAATTATATCCTGTCTTAGTCGTTTTAATCCAAATTCTAGTTTTGGAAATGGCTAAAACTCATCATTTCCGATGAGATTAAATACAGCATATATCCTGGAGTCAACTCCAGGTCAAGAAAAAGAACTACTACATGCTCACTATTATAAAAACTAGCTTCACTCCAACACCGGACCGCAAATTAATCAATTTACTGGACAAACAAAAGTCGCGCTAAATGACTAAAGAAAGTATGTATTTTGACGATAGTCACTAGTAATAAGCCTTCTACGTGCAGCAAAATCATTGCTCACAGAATAGCGGAGGGTACATTCACTCAATGAGAAAGCCCGTGGCCAATAGTACTGATAGCATTCAAGCAATAACGGTTAATGACAGTACCATTAAAATGCCAAAGTTAGTGGTATATGGGATTCTATTAATTTGTGTTATTCCCTATTTGTTGTTGTTGGCCGGCATAAATTTCGATAGCAGTAGCACGAAGATAAATCATCAATGGGCTGATAGTGCCATACAATATCAAATTGTTGATGCACAATTTAGGGCACTCTCAGGTGCGTTTATTCACACATTACTTGAATGGACAGCATTTTGTGTAGCCGTATTTGTAGTAGTGTTAGCATTAAGCCACTATAAAATTACCAATGATATTTCTACACCGGTCATTGGTGTTGCTTTATTTATGGCGGGCACGATGGATGCTTTCCATACTCTGGCCGCTGCCCGTCTAATAGAGGCTGTTGCAGACAACCGAGATTTAATCCCCTTTACCTGGGCGATATGCCGAACCTTCAACGCACTCATTATGATTGCGGGGGTCAGCGTCCTTCTTTTGCGAACTAATAAGAGCCCCAAGCAAGACTTTAAGTTTGTCATTACTATTAGCCTGGTTTTTGGAGTAATCGCTTATCTAATCATTACGATTGCCGCAAATACTGCGTCACTTCCGAAAACGACCTATCCCGACTTATTTATCACAAGGCCTTATGACGCTATTCCACTAGGTTTGTTTCTTATCGCGGGCTTGATTATCTACCCGCGTTTATATAAGCGCCGACCTAGTTTGTTTACACATGCTCTCGTACTCAGTGCCATTCCTGAAGTCGTGAGTCAACTACATATGACTTTTGGATCAACCGTTCTTTTCGATAGCCACTTTAATATAGGGCACTTCCTTAAGATAATTGCCTATAGTATTCCGCTACTGGGTTTAATATTAGAATACATACGGACTCACAATACATTACATTCGGAAATCAAAGATCGTAAAGAAGTGGTCAATGCCTTAATGGCAAGTGAAGTTAAACAGCGTACGATTCTTGAAACAGTGGCAGACTCAATAATCACTATCGACGATAAAGGCATTATTGTGACATTTAACCCGGCCGCTGAAAAGATATTTGGTTACGGTCTAAGTGAAGTAGTAGGCCAAAATGTTTCTATTTTGTTGCCTGAAAAAGAGCAAGTCGTCCATAAGTCAATCCTGGCAAAATCGACGTTACAAGCACCTCGCAGTATTGACCGTGACCACCAGCTGTTTGGGCGTAAAAAAGATGGCACTCACTTTCCGTTAGCAGTTAACCTCGCCCCTACAAAATTAGCCGATGGCGATGGAACCGTAGGGGTATTGAGGGATATAACCGAGCAAAAAAAATCAGAGCAAGTGCTTAAACAGTTTAAGACTACTCTTGATAAAACGATGGACTGTGTCTTTATGTTTAGTCCAGAGACCCTCAAGTTTTTTTACGTAAATGCTGGCGCCATAGAACAAGTGGGTTATAGCGAACAAGAGCTACTTAATATGACGCCGTTCGATATCAAACCGGATTTTGACGAAAAACTTTTCCGCGAGACTCTTGAACCCTTCATTCTCGGCAACAAAGATGTCCTAAATTTCGAAACTGTCCATCAGCATAAAGATGGTCACACAGTGCCCGTAGAAATATTTTTACAGTATATTCATCCAGAGGGGGAAGCCCCTCGTTTTGTGGCAATGGTACGCGATATTAGTGAACGACAACGTATTGATCGTTTGAAAGACCAGTTTGTATCAACGGTGAGCCATGAACTAAGAACGCCGTTGACGTCCATTCGTGGGTCACTAGGCTTAATCACCGGAGGAGCAGTAGGGGAACTACCAGAACAAGTAAAGTCAATGCTAAAAATCGCTGAGAACAATACGCAACGCTTACTAATGCTTATTAACGATATTCTTGATATGCAAAAGATTGAAACAGGAGAACTCACTTTTGATTATAGTGAGTTGTTATTAATGCCATTTCTTGAGCAAGCGATAAAAGATAATGCAGCTTATGGCGAACTCTATGGCGTGACATTTACAATCACTAAAGCTATGCCTGAGGTGCAGCTGTTGACTGACAAACACCGATTGTCGCAGGTAATGGCGAATCTGCTTTCCAATGCTGCGAAATTTTCGGTCGATGCTTCTGATGTCGAGATTGCAGTCTCTTACCACAAAAATTCAATCCGTATTTCAGTGAGTGACTACGGTATGGGAATAGCAAAAGAATTTCAGTCAAAGTTGTTCGATCAATTTACCCAGGCAGACTCAGCAGATACCCGAAAGATTGGCGGCACAGGTTTAGGCTTAAGCATATGCAAGGCGACTGTCGAGAAACTAGGTGGCAAGATAAGTTTCACTTCCTCTGCAGGGGAAGGGACGAGTTTTTATATAGACTTGCCACACAGAGACAAGTCTCGAGAAAAGGTCGCTCATCCTCAACCAGAGGACAATATTACCTGGATACTTGTCATTGAAGATGAACCCGATACTGCAATAACGATACAACAAATACTGTTAAAAGACGGAATACGCTCCGACATTGCGCAAAATCTCACACAAGCACGCGAACTATTGCAAAATAATTCAAATAGATACAAGGCTGTTACTTTAGACCTTATGTTGGCCAATGAAGAAAGCATTAATTTTGTACAAGAATTGCATAGTAAAGAGCACTATAGTGATTTACCCGTCGTGATTGTTTCAGTGAAAGCAGAGGAAACCCAAAGTAGCATAAAAGACAATGAAGTAACGGCATGGATACAGAAACCCATTAACCATCAACGCTTACTTGATACTATTAGAACGGCAGCCAAGTTAGGCTTGCCAAAAATACTTCACGTTGAAGCTGATATAGATGTTCGTAATGTAGTCTCTGTACTTCTTAAGGGTCACGCAGACATTACCAATGCCACGACAATAGGAGAAGCAAGAATGCACCTCGAGGCAGGGACATTTAACCTTGTACTGCTAGATCTTGACATGCCTGATTGTCCAGGGCAGGTATTGCTTAACGAGATTGATGATTATGGCACACCACCAAAAGTCGTCCTCTTTACTTCAATAAACGTCGAAAAAATAGTAAAGCAAAAGGCTAACGCTGTATTGCTTAAGTCCATGACAAGCAATACGGAACTATTACAAACTATTATAGAGTTGTTAAATGACTATCAGGGTTATAAGCAAGCTAGTGCTCACTAAACAAACGGGAAGAGATATTACTCATGGCTAGATTACAACGAATACTATATGTAGAGGATGAGTTAGATATACAAGTCGTTGCTCGAATCGCATTGGAAAACGTCGGAGGCTTTAATGTTCACATCTGTAGCTCAGGACAGGAAGCCTTAGACAACATCGCCTCTTTTGCGCCAGACCTTTTATTACTGGATGTCATGATGCCAGGCATGGATGGGCCCACTACGTTGAAAGCATTAAGAGAACTACCAGAAGCTGCAAATATTCCAGCACTGTTTATGACCGCTAAAGTTCAAAAAGATGAAGTGGAAGCATTAAAAGCAATTGGAGCAATAGACGTTATTGCTAAACCCTTCGATCCTATGAAACTCGCCGAGCAAATTAAGACAGCGTGCAAACAATATTATGGTGACTAAAGTAGACGATATCCACGCTCAACTAAATGCCTTAAAAGAGGCATATGCAGCGAAGTTGCCTGTCAAATTCGATGAGATTGGAAAAGTCTGGAGTGATATTGCAGATGATAATGGTTCTTTAAAAGAAAATATTATATTGCTGCATCGCCTTGTCCATAGCATTGCCGGCTCGGGGGCAACCTTTGGTTATAATACCCTTAGTCAACAAGCTCGAACAATTGAACAAATCGTCAATTCCTGGCTCACGGAAGGTGCTCAGCACATTAATAATGATCGGGAAAAAGTATCCGGGTTACTGACCCTTTTCCGTGAAACAACGTTTACGCCTGACAAAGAGGAGGCCGTTATTAGTGCTGTCAGCTCCGAATCTCAAGCTAAACAACAAAAGAAGTCACTCATTTACATGCTGGAAGATGATGCGGTACTCGCTAAAAAACTTTCTGCTCAGCTCACGCGGTATAATTATATCGTTGAAACTTTTGCTTATGCCGGGGAACTCAAAGCCGCTATCAAGAGCACTCAACCAGCATTGTTAATTGCCGACATAACCTTACCCGAAGGTCGTACCGTGGGACTTGATATAGTTCGGGAAATTCGTAGCGACATCGCACCTGACTTATCTGTTATATTTACGTCGGCTAGAGACGATTTTGACATACGCTTACAAGCGGTACGTGCAGGTGGCGAAACCTACTTTGTAAAGCCGCTCAATATAGATCAATTGATTGATCGCCTTGATCAAATGACGTGCCGTGAGAAACCCGATCCTTATCGAATACTGGTCATAGATGATGATACGTCACTAGCAGAACATTATGCTCTCATATTACGTCAGGCAGGAATGGAAGTGAGTGTCACTTCAAACCCGGAAAATATTTTTCACGATATCGCACGTTGTAATCCAGAGTTTATTTTAATGGACATGCATATGCCAGAATGCTCAGGAATGGAATTGGCAAAATTAATTCGTCAACAGGACGCTTATATAAGTATTCCAATAGTATTTTTGTCAACCGAAAGCAATATTAATAAGCAACTGAGCGCATTAGGGCTTGGTGGGGATGACTTCCTTAATAAACCTATACAGAACAACCATCTCGTTCTTTCAGTCACTGCTCGCGTTCAGCGTGCCCGACAGCTAAGTAACCTAATGAGTCAGGACAGTCTGACCGGCTTACTTAAACACACCAGTATTAAGCAACAACTAGAAGCCGAGCTATCACGCGCCAAGCGCCTAAACTCTACCTTATGTTATGTAATGATCGATATTGATCATTTTAAAAAGGTGAATGATACCTATGGCCACATGACAGGTGACCGAGTCATCAAAAGCCTCGCCCGAATGTTACAACATCGTTTACGCAAAACGGATAGCATCGGCCGATATGGTGGTGAAGAATTCGCATTGGTTTTACCTGATACAGACATAAAGAATGCTAAACGAATTGTGGAAGAGATCCAGCGACGATTTTCTGAACTTAAGTTCCAATTTAATAAACAAGAATTTAACGTGACCTTAAGTGCGGGAATTGCCTGCTACCCCGTGTTAGATAAGGGTTCTGAAATCAATCAAGCCGCTGACAAAGCATTGTATCAGGCCAAGAAAAAAGGGCGGAATCGTACTGAGTTAGACAGGAAAAGTAAGTCGTCATGAGTGCTGCTAATTCTACCTCAGATATCAATCAAGTTAAACAACTGCTTGATAATCTCAAATTTTCTTTTCTCGAAGCGCTTCCAGAACGTTGTAACGAACAAGATATACTAGTATTAGCGCTAGAAGGGCTTGACGAGACTGAGTTCACCGAAGTATATGACGAACTATATCGAAATATACACAGTTTGAAGGGGAGTGCAGGAACTCACGGAATACAATTGATCAGCACTATTTGTCACCATTTGGAAGAGCAGCTTGAAGGTTTGAATGGGCAGACGAGTAAAGTAGATAACAAGTTTGTTAGCCACTGTTTGCACTATCTGGATTTAATTCGAAGAGCCGGTGTAGAAGCAGCGACAGATACACCCGATTTCCAGCCTATCATTGTAGAACTGGATTCAAATTTCAAACAAACAACAGTCATCAAAAAGAGGGCGTTGATCGTTGAGTCATCGACAGCAATGGCTTCCCTGTATAGTGATGCCTTATCTGAGCTACCAATAGAAATAACGATTGTCACTGATGGCCTCGAGGCGTTAAAACTTTTACTTAAAAATAGATACAGCTTTATTGTTACCTCCAAATCGCTTAAAACGCTGAATGGCGCAGCGCTCGTCAGTGCCTTAAAGACCTCTGAATCAGCCAACTGTAATATAAAAACAATAATGATTAGTTCTAGCGAACATATAAAATTTCGTCGAGGCTCGAGGCCCGATTGTTTAATTCAAAGAAACGAGAAAATGATCGAAAAGCTGTTGTCAATAGTGACAGAAATTATTCAATAATTTTATCAGCAATCTCAATCAAACCATTAATCAAATATCAACCTCCAGCGACCTTGCTCTTAGTCTAATATAACAAACGGTATATTGGCGACATTGCCAAAATCGACAGTTACACAAGACTCGAATAAGTTGCTTGAAATCCCATTTCATTCCTGCATAATAATGTAAACACCCGTTAACTATAGCCGCTATAATTTTAAAGTATTACCAACAACTTACGACATTAAAATACGGCTCTATAAAAATAATTATAAAGGATTATATTCTATGCGTTGCACTAGCTTCGGAATGAGAGGGATATTCTATCTACTGGTCAGCCTTTTTTTTACGGCTTGTGGTGGCGGTGGAGGAGATAGTGGTTCACCCCCTGGCGTTGGGCCTACGGGACAAGACCAACCCCCTTTAATTTCCGGCACTCCAGTCAATATTGTCACAGAGAATGGCGCTTATCGCTTCACACCTGTTGCCAGCGACCCCAATAGCGATACCCTAATTTTTAGCATCTTAAACAAACCTGTTTGGGCCAATTTTAACACCAGCAACGGAATCCTGGCGGGCGTGCCCACTGCAAGCCATATTGGTACAACTTCGGGCATTGTTATTCGCGTCAGCGATGGTACGAACACCGTATCTCTATCAGCGTTTAATATTACAGTTCAGCGTATAACAGCCTCACTTGATCCCCTTGGATGTCAGCCCATGACAAACGCTGCCTTGCGCGCAGCAGGTTATGAGCCAGTAAGAGCACATGGTGCCATCGGCGATAACGTGACCGACGATACGACCGCCATTCAATCTGCCATCACTACAGCACATCAAAAGAGACGCGTTGTTTATTTCCATCCAGGCATTTATCTGATCTCCAGAACACTAGAAGCGAAGCAGGAAATTTTTAAGACACGCACTAACAATGATGAAGGGCGTTACGGCAATATGTTAGTCGGCTCCTATTGTGGCGCGAACAAGCCTACTATTCGATTACTGGATGGGGTTGCTCCCAACGGCAGCTTTCAGGCTGTTGCGGCTAATCCTTATCCAGTCATTGTGTTGTGGCGCTTAACGCCTGGTGCGACTTCACCCGACCAGAGCGAAAATACACGCGATTGGCATCAAATTGTCCGCAATTTAAAGATAATTGTTGGCAACAATCCGGGCGCTGTTGGTATTAGACACAGAGGCGCTGAAGGGAGTTCGGAACAGGAAGTCACCATCGATGCCAGAGGCGCTTTTGCCGGAATGTATTATATCAATTCATCTGGCGGATACACCTATAATCTGGAAGTGATTGGCGGACAGTACGGTATTTTTGTTCCCGCCGCTCAAGGTGGCTCACCTTTAATCGTTGGGCTGAAGTTATCGGGGCAGCAAAACACTCCTATCGCGATCCAACACTATGCACCGCTTAATATTGTTGGATTCGATATTAGCAGTAAAGATGGGCAGATAATCAAAACCATTACCGGTAAGAAAGGAAGTTTTGTAATCAAACCAGATCTACGGACCACTTTTCACGATTCTGGCGGTCACTTATCACTGGTCGATGGCAAGATTAATGTGACTAATGCGGCCAACACATTACCGTTATTGTCTAATACTGACCGATCTGTTTATATTAAAAATGTTTATACAAAAGGTATCTCAGAAATTCTTGCAAACTCTGTTACTGGAAGCAAGTTATCAGTCAGTAATAAAACTAATTGGTCAAAAATTACTGAGTACTCTTATAATGCAAACTATAAAAGTTTATATGGTGAGTTTGCAAACTTACTTAATGGTAATAAAACAGATAACACATTGTATCAATCAATTTTGTTCGGTTCGGCCAACAATGTTCTAGTCTCACAAACAGCCACGCCTCCTGCGACCCTTCGATCCCGGCACTTATATCAGACCGCCTTATGCAATGTTGAAAGTAAGGGAATGACCTTCGCCTCAAATTTCGGTGCAAACCCTGATGCACCTGCTGACGACGCCCCTGGAATTCAGGCAGCAATCAATTCCGCAATCAGTAAAAGTAACCGGGTTTTTCTTTCAGCAGGCAAGAGCAATGCTGATGGTTCTGTTAATAAATATGTGATTCGAAGTACTATAAAACTGTCCACCAATACTCGCTTATGTGGGGCCTCCCAATTTTCCGTTGTACTTAGCGCTATCGGATGGACCCCTGGAGTGAGCTCACCCGTTATTCAAACGACCAACAATGCCAACTCGAGGAATGTGGTTTCTGATTTAAAAATAGAAGTCCCTATTCCTGGCGGCAACAACAGCACAGGTTATAATCCCGATGTTTATGCCATTCTTTGGCAAGCAGGCAGAAACTCCGTCCACCGCGATGTGTTTATTCGTAAAATTTGGGGAGATCCCGGAGACCGTAAGTTAATACAAATAACGGCGAACGGAGGAGGTAAGTGGTATGGGAATGTCTTTTCCGGCGGTTATCCTCCCCCAGCAGTAATGGATGCGAACAATAATATAACACGTCCGTATAAGAAGAACGGCGCTCTGATTATGAGCCCGGCTTCCAGACAAATATTAATTAGTGGGACCAGTGAACCACTGGCATTTTATTCTTTCCAATGCCAACATCTTACGCCTCCAGGAGGTGCGCAAGCTGAAATTACTAATTCCGCTAATATTTCTTTTTATGGAATCAAATCTGAAAGTGCCGCCTTACCTCAGAAGATGGCTGAAATTATCAGGAGCAATAGCGCCTCACTAATCCCTTCATGGATGTTTATACGAAACTCTTCAAACATTACATTAATCGGACATGAAGCGCTTGGTGAACATTCGGCTACTCGTGGATATATCGAAGTATTCAACAGCACCAATATTACTATTGCGAATATGGGGCGTCGGGGCAATGGTCTTAAGCCATCACCGACTGAAGTGTCTCAAGATTTATGGTTTTTTGTAAAAGAAACAATTAACGTCACCAGTCTGGGCGTGACTGCACAAGGCGTATTATCACTATTTAAACGATAATGAATTGTTACACATCTGGATTAAAAAAAATTACTGAATGATGCTTGCATTATATCTGCCTAGACAGATATAATATCCTCATGGACATAGAAACTTTAAGCAGCCAATTCAAAGCCTTTTCTGAACCAGTACGGCTGAGGATTCTCTACCTGTTATTGGAGCGAGAAGAAGTATGCGTCTGTGATCTGGTGGAATCTTTAGATTTAACGCAAAGTGTGGTGTCTCGCCATTTAGCCTACCTGAAAAATAACGACCTCATCACGGCAAGGCGAGAAGGCACTTGGGTACATTATAAGATCAAATCAACACAACCGGATATCATCAGCCAATTGCTTAACAACCTTCTTGTCTATGGTCGTTCATCCTCCGAATTAAAAAAAGATCTTGGCCAACTGAATGCCGCGACGGGTGAGTGTTAATAAAAATTTGTAGCTATTAATCTGTTTATACGCATAAAGATATATGGAGAACAATAATGACAACTCGTATCGGGATCAATGGTTTTGGGCGCATGGGACGACTAGTACTTCGTGCAGCATGGGATAGAGCAGACATTGAATTTGTCCACATTAATGATCCTGCTGGTGATGCCACTACTTTTGCACATTTACTGACGTTTGATTCAATTCATGGTCGCTGGGCATTTACCGCGAGTAGCCAGGGGAATTCCATTATTGTCGACGGAAACAAAATCGCCTTTAGTCGTAACAAGGCTATTGAAAAAACGGATTGGTCTGGATGTGATATTGTCATAGAAGCTTCTGGTAAAATGAAAACAAATGAATTGTTAAACATTTATCTCGAGCAAGGTGTAAAACGTGTTGTTGTGACTGCACCCGTAAAAGAAGAGGGCGTATTGAATGTTGTGATGGGCGTTAACCATCATTTATATCACAAGGCTCAACACCGCATCGTCACGGCCGCTTCCTGTACGACAAACTGCCTGGCACCAGTCGTCAAAGTTATCCAAGAAAAACTTGGCATTAAGCATGGCTCAATAACCACTATTCATAATATCACTAACACTCAAACTATTTTGGATGCCCCGCATCAAGACCTGCGCCGTGCTCGCGCTTGCGGCACCAGTTTAATCCCAACATCAACTGGCTCGGCGACTGCGATTACGCAAATATTTCCTGAGTTAAAAGGAAAATTAAACGGTCATGCCGTACGCGTCCCTTTAACGAATGCCTCACTGACCGACTGTGTATTTGAACTCGAACAAGCCACCACAGAAAAAGAAGTAAACGCACTACTCGAAACGGCATCACAAAATGAGCTTCAAGGTATTCTAGGTTACGAAGAACGTCCCTTAGTATCGGTTGATTACAAAAGCGACCCTCGTTCCGGTATCGTTGATGCGCTCTCTACTATGGTTATCAATGGCAGCCAATTAAAACTTTATATCTGGTACGACAATGAATGGGGTTATGCAAATCGAACTGCTGAGTTAATGGTAATGGTTGCACGCATGGACAAGGAGTGATTCGTGAGCGCACTCGCTAACTTATCCCCGAGTGTTCGCCAATACTTACTGGTCACCGGAAATTATTGGGCATTCACTTTAACGGATGGTGCTTTACGTATGCTGGTAATTTTGCATTTCCACGGGCTGGGATACAGTCCGTTACAAATTGCCATGCTGTTCTTGTTTTATGAAATCTTCGGTGTGGTCACCAATCTGATCGGGGGTTGGTTAGGTGCTCATCTGGGCCTGAATAAAACCATGAACATCGGTTTAGGCGTGCAGGTCATTGCACTCGGTATGCTGTTGGTACCAGTGAGCATGTTAACAGTGCCCTGGGTAATGGCCTCACAAGCGTTATCAGGTATCGCTAAGGACCTTAATAAAATGAGCGCTAAAAGCGCTATTAAATTATTGGTGCCTGCCAACGCTCAAGGCACACTTTATAAGTGGGTCGCGATTTTAACCGGCTCCAAGAACGCACTCAAAGGGGCAGGCTTCTTTTTAGGAGGGGCTTTATTAGCGCTTCTGGGATTTACAGCTGCTGCCGGTGTCATGGCGCTTGTTCTAACCATAGTCTGGTTATTCAGCGTAATGACACTAAAAAAAGACTTTGGCAAAGCCAAAAGCAAGCCTGGGTTGACCAACATATTGTCCAAAAGCAGGAGCGTTAACTGTTTGTCAGCCGCCCGGCTATTCCTCTTTGGTGCACGTGATGTTTGGTTTGTGGTGGCGTTGCCAGTTTACCTTAGCAGCAATCTAGGGTGGGGACATTGGTATGTTGGCGGTTTTCTCGCGTTATGGATTATTGGCTATGGCTTCGTGCAGTCCATTGCGCCTCTATTGACCGGCGCACGTTCAGGTAAGTTACCCGATGGTAGAGCGGCCTTTTTATGGGCTGCTGTCCTGGCTTTAATTCCCGCGAGTATTGCTATTGGCCTGATCATTAATGCTGACTCCGAATGGGTTTTGGTCAGTGGACTAATGATATTTGGGGTACTGTTTGCCATCAACTCATCACTACACAGTTACCTGATAGTCAGTTACGCCAGTAAAAAAGGTGTCTCGCTTGATGTAGGTTTTTACTATATGGCGAATGCAATGGGACGACTCATTGGTACAGTATTGTCAGGTTGGCTGTATCAAGTCGCGGGCCTGGAATCCTGTTTATGGGTTTCTGCCGTCTTTATTGCTATTGCAGCATTGATCTCACTCGCGTTACCCAAATCTTAAATTAACCAGGCGGTTTTCAAACAGCCTGATTATAAAAGGACACTAAAATTTCCCAACAGATATGAAGATTACTATTTTAGCCTGATCTTGGTAGAGTAAACATAATCCCCGCCGCCAGCCGCTTTATGACAGCCTATGCAACCGGTGGGCATACCTTTTGCCACTCTACCGACTAACTTGACTTGCATGCCATTCTGCATTTTCTTGACATGAAACTCACCATTGACTTTATATTTTGCGTAGAACCAATTTTTGTTCGCATTATCGTAACCATTTTCACGTTTGAACATCACTGTAATCGCTTTAAGGTATTTGTTTCGGTTTCTACGGACTTTCGCTGTCGAGATTCCCGGGCCTCCATAGTTACGTTTTACGATGGCGATTCCGGTATGCCCATTAACTGTGATCCTTTTATGTAACGTTTCAAGTA
>VAOX01057036.1_pt1 | contig 47693 bp, 39 predicted proteins | sample 3393891 | NCBI WGS metagenome assembly VAOX01 (sample SAMN08290429, study PRJNA428436) | hydrothermal vent metagenome | isolation source: Deep-sea hydrothermal vent chimney | place: Indian Ocean: Southwest Indian Ridge | depth 2822 m m
GGGAGCTGGTTATCGCGGGTGGCTTTGCCATTATGTCCGCAATATTCGCAGAGCTGGGTATTGCGCACATGGCCATCTCCAATAGCGGACTGCGCGAGGGACTGCTTTACGATCTGCTGGGGCGAATATCCCATCATGACACTCGCGACAGCACCGTCAGGCAATTCATGCAGCGTTACCATGTCGACCGTAAGCAAGCTATGCGCGTGGAAGAACTGGCCTCAGCGCTGTTGGAGCAAGCCGGTGAGTTTATCCAGCTTGATATGGATGCCGCACAACAACAACTCGGCTGGGCGGCAAAATTGCACGAGGCCGGACTGGACATTGCCCATAGCGGCTATCACAAACACGGCGCATATATTGTCGGCAATGCCGACATGCCGGGATTCTCCAGGACGGAACAGCGCAACCTCAGCCTACTGATTCTCGCCCAACGTGGTACCTTAGGGAAATTGCAAAACCGCCAGATGGAAAATCGCGACTGGGCACCAGTTCTCGCGCTACGCCTTGCGATCCTGTTTTATCGTAGCCGAGCAGACGTTCCGCTGCCACGTTTTCACCTGAAATGGCGCGCCAACACGTTTACTCTCTCACTAGAAAGCGGTTGGCTCCAAAAAAACCGGCTAGCTGAAACAATGCTCAAGACCGAAAGCCGCGAATGGAAAAATATTGATATCGGGTTGAAAGTCGCGTCGCTCCACACGCCAAACGAATGCTCAGCGGCACTGGAAACTGCCTAACGCAGGTGCGCTCACGGCATACTCTGGCGCACAAAGTCCGGAAAGTACGCCGCCTCGATAATATACGTGCCATCACAGTTGAATGAGGCACGCACAATACGCTGACTCAGCGAAATAGCGGCAGAACGCAAATAATAACCCTCGATAACCCGTAATTGACTAAAAGCATGCATAATCTGCCGGATATCCTGCTTCGCCAGTGGCTGCCATTGATCCCGCTGCTGGTCCATCAACAGGCGCCAATGGGATGGCAAGTAGCTACGTAACGACCCTTTTTGCACAATACCACGCACCCGGCTGATCGTCCTCATTTTTTCCTGATAAGGAATTCGGACGAAATGACGCGCCATATAACCTTCTGAAATCAGTGCCTCGGCATCATGAATTTCATAATTGAACGGATTGAACACCGACTCGGTGCGAACTTCGCTGCTGTTAAAGCCAATATAAACACTGTAACAGCCGCTTTTGCGTAGCAACCACTCACAAGCAGCCAGCACCTCTTCGGCGTGACGGTCAATACGGCTTTCCTGCCGAGGGCGTAACGGCACCGTTTCGCGCAAAGTAGGGTCACCCTTCACGCTGGTATACAGCGTCCCCGGCGACAAACCAAACGCGCTGACGATCGCCTCGTCCAGCACCGCAAAATTGTGGTCACGCGTGCACGCTTGCAATCCCACCGTGTGCCTCCAACCTAGCCGATAACTGGATCGTTATCATGCGCGGAAAGGATGACACTTTAATGTTAACCATGACACCAACAAAAACCAGCTACTTTACCGGTTTTGCCAACAAGGCCAATAACACCGACTGCGCAGCATATGGTTTGGTACGACGCGCGCTACGCCGAAGGTAGTGGCCATCCGGCATCATTTCCCATGCTTGGCTATTGTCTCTCAAACTCGCCCGCAGTGCTTCGCGGATGACGCGCTTTTTCAATTTGGGATCCAGAACAGGAAAACACGTTTCGATCCGTCGGAAAAAATTGCGGCTCATCCAATCAGCACTGGATAAGTAAACGTGCTCCGCACCACCAGAATAAAAATAAAATACACGGGAATGCTCCAGGAAGCGGCCCACGATAGAACGCACTCGAATATTTTCTGAAACACCGGGAATGCCGGGTCGCAACGCACATACGCCACGAATAAGCAGATGGATCTTCACCCCGGCCGCTGATGCCTTATAGAGTGCCTGAATAATCTCCGGCTCTAGCAATGCATTCATCTTGGCGATGATAACCGCTTTTGCGCCTTCGCGAGCGCGAACGATTTCTTCCTCAATCGCCTTCATCAGGTTGGCGTGGAGCGTAAATGGTGATTGCCATACATGCTTGAGCTTGGTGGCCTTACCCAATCCAGTCAATTGGAGAAAGACCTCGTGGACGTCGGCACATAAATCTTCACGACAAGTCAACAAGCCAAAGTCCGTGTACAGTTTAGCTGTGCTGGGATGATAATTCCCTGTACCAAGATGCACATAGCGGCACAAACCTTGCGTTTCACGCCGCACCACCATTGCCATTTTGGCATGTGTCTTATGGCCCACCACCCCATAGACAACGTGGACTCCGGCGTCTTCCAACTGTTTCGCCCAACTGATGTTAGCTTCTTCGTCAAAGCGCGCCATCAGTTCCACCACCGCTGTTACTTCCTTGCCGTTTTGGGCGGCCGTAATCAACGCTTGCATTAGCGCCGAATCCGCGCTGGTACGATACACCGTCTGTTTAATCGCCATCACGGCGGAATCGGTCGCGGCTTGTTTGATAAAATCGACCACAGGGTTGAACGACTGGTAGGGATGATGCAGCAAGATGTCGTTTCGGCGAATAACGGCGAAAATATCTTCCTGTCCGGTAAATTCTTCTGCGACCCCCGGGAGAAAAGATTTGAATTTCAAATCGGGGCGATCAACCCAGCCAGGCACTTGCATCAGGCGCACGAGATTAACCGGGCCGTTGACGCGATACAATCCTTCTCTATTCAGGTTGAATTGCCCCAGCAGAAAATTAGCCATAACATCCGGGCAGATTTCCGCCACCTCCAATCGCACTGCCTCTCCGTAGTTGCGGTGAGGCAACTCACCTTGCAAGGCAATACGCAAGTTGCTAATTTCTTCCTCATCCACGAACAAGTCGCTGTTGCGGGTCACCCGGAACTGATAGCAACCGCGCACTTGCATACCAGCGAATAACTCGGCGACGTGCGCATGCAAAATCGACGACAAAAAAACAAAATCATATTCGCAAGCCGAGACTTCCGGCGCCAGCCGAATAACACGAGATAAAGATCGCGGCGCCTGTACAACAGCAGTGCCAGAATTACGCCCAAACGCATCCTTGCCCTCAAGCTCAACAGCGAAGTTCAGGCTCTTGTTCAGCACGCGAGGAAACGGATGAGATGGATCAAGGCCAATGGGTGTCAACACCGGCGCCAACTCACGAAAAAAATAATCGCGGATCCATTCTTGCTGAGCCTCGCTCCAATCACTGCGCCGCAGAAAACGAATACCTTCTTCGGCGAGTTCTGGCAACAAGACATCGTTCAAGACCCGGTACTGACGCTCCACCAGTCGATGAGCTTCAGTGCTAACCAGCTTATACGCCTGACGCGGAGAAAGACCTTCCGGCCCCGTCACTGCGGCACCAAAACGAATTTGCTCCTGGAGTGCCGCGACCCGTACTTCAAAAAATTCGTCCACATTGCTGCTGGTGATACAGAGGAATTTCAACCGTTCCAGCAGTGGGTTTGCAGAGTCAACGGCCTGCTCCAGCACCCGGTGATTGAATTGGAGCAGGCTAAGCTCACGGTTAATATAATACTCGGCAGCGCTGAAATCATTCATGGACGATGCTCTGGATAACACCTGGCGCTCCGGCGGCCCCAGTGGGGAGAAACTCAACGGCTAGCGATTCTGAGGGACATAACCGGAAACCTGGTCCACCCCATCACCAAAGAAATAAGCCTTGACTTGTTCGATAAGGTATTTCCGCGCGGCTGGCTCCGCCAAATTGAGACGATTTTCGTTGATTAACATGGTCTGGTAACGCACCCAAGCGCCCCATGCCTCCTTCGACACGTTGTCGAAAATCCGCTGGCCCAACGCGCCTGGATAAGGAAGACGATCCATGCCCTCGGCTTCGCGGCCGAGCTTGACACAATTTACCATTCTTGCCATGAGGTTAACTCCTACAGTTTTACTCGAGCGATCATACCGCAAAAACCCGCACCCCAACCACCGCGACACGGCGCCCCGCTCAGGAATAAAAATAACGCCGGGTTTCCTGTCGGACGACCTTGAACAGCAATAATAACGCGATCAGATTAGGAGTTGCCATCATACCATTCATCAAATCGGAAAAGCTCCACACAAAACTGAGCTTCATCATCGCGCCAACAGTGACCACCGAAATAAAGACAACCAGATAAACACGTGCCGCCCTTGCTCCCGCCAGATATTCCATCGCCTTTTCGCCATAACAGCCCCAGCCCAACAAGGTGAAATAGGCAAACACGGCGACGAATATTGCATCATCTGGCCCTAACGTCTCGGCGAAGCTGGCGCTGGTCAGTCGCCCAGCGCCAACGCCATGAAGCCAAAGCGTCGCTGTCAAAATCACCCCAGTCACCCACCCCGACAAAGTAAAAACCAGTGCTTCGATCGATTGCATACAACCTCTGGGTTATTTTTAACCGCCGCCATTGTGGAGAAATAAGCGCCAGAGTACCACTCAGCGCGCGCATAGCCGAAACAGAAGTTGTCACTCACCCCACATCTTGTTTAGACTATCCACCAAGGGAACTTGAGAGACTAAAAGAAAAATGGCCCAAGGCATCCACAAGCGTGCACTCAAGCGATTGACGATTGGTTGGTTGTTGCTGTCCATCGTCGTCGGCGGCTTGGTATACCATCTGGAGATGGAAAAGGTCGACGACTTCGTCCTGACCTTAGCGATCCAAGAGTCGCGTACCATCACCGCGACGAATCTTGAGCGATTCGACCGCACCGGCAACCGTACGGCCCGGCTAAAAGCCGAAGGCAAAGCGCTGCTCAGTCGGCATTTCGCCGTCATCGAACTCTACGACCGACAAAAGCACCTAATCTTCGAAGCGGTCCGCCCCAGCATGCAAGCCCTCGAAAAAGAGATCACTCAGCGCAAGCATCGTTTCCCGTTAAGCAATGCCACCTATTATCAAAAGTTTTATCTCGGCGATGCCCTTTATCTGCAAGTGTTGGTGCCGATCCACGATCAAGCAAAACAACTGACTGGCTACTTCGAAGGGGTGTACCGCGTAGACGAAGCAACCAAGCGTAGCGTACGCAGCCGTGTTGTCCGGACGCTGGCCATGGTCATCGCCGCCATGCTTGTCACTGCGCTTGCGCTGTATCCCCTCATCATTCTTCTCAACCGGGAGTTGATTAAATTCTCAGCCAATTTACTGAAAGCAAACGTTGAACTCATGGAGGTGTTGGGCAGCGCCGTCGCTAAACGAGATTCCGATACCAATATCCACAACTATCGGGTCACGATTTACGCTATCCGCCTAGCGGAAACGCTGGGGTCGTCCAGCGCCCAAGTCCGTGAACTTACCGCCGGTGCTTTTCTCCACGATGTCGGAAAAATTGGCATCCGCGACGCCATCTTGCTCAAACCTGGCAAGCTCAATGCGGAAGAATTTCGTATCATGTGCACCCATGTCACCCTCGGCGTAGATATCATCGCCAAGTCTGCGCAGCTTAAGGGCGCACGCGAGGTCGTGGAGTTCCATCATGAAAAATATGACGGCAGTGGTTACATGCGCGGCCTGAAAAATGAGGAAATACCATTTAACGCTCGCGTCTTCGCCATTGTCGATGTATTCGATGCCCTCACGTCCAAGCGACCCTACAAGGAGGCGTACCATTACGACGAGGCAATGGCTATTCTGCACGCCGGTCGCGCCAGCCATTTCGATCCATTGATGCTGGATGCTTTCACGCGTATCGCCAAGGAATTATATACCACCCTCAGCACGCTGAATGAGCAGGAAATCGAGACGCTGCTCTATCGGTTAATACATCAGCATTTCTTCAACGGGTCGTATTTAGCGGCGCGGTTCGCTCGCGGACAGGCATCTACCTAATCTGGTTCTGCTCAGGAAGCATAAATGGCAGATGAAGCGAAGGAAAAGTCACTGCATCAAACCAGAAAGGAGCACGCCTGAACAAGTGTTAGATGGCAATGTGCCGATTTTCTAAGTAAGCGCTAATTTAATGGGTGGTTAACGACGCATAAACTGCGGGATGGTTATATTGAGGCCGATCCAAATGATACCCTTGCACATAATCGACCCCCAAATCCCGTAACATAGCCAGAATTTCGGCGTTCTCCACAAATTCGGCGATGGTAGCCTTGCCCATGCCTCGTGCCACGTCAACAATTGCTTTGACAAACACCTGGTTGTCAGTGTCGCGAGGCAAATCGCGGATAAACAAACCGTCTATCTTCAAAATATCGGCGTCCAAATGCTTAAGATAAGCAAAAGAGGCAAAACCAGTGCCAAAATCATCCAGACAAACCTTGCAACCAGTTCGGTGCAGTGATTCGATAAAACGCTGAGCATCATGTAAGTCGGTAACCGCTGACGTTTCCGTCAGCTCCACCAATAGCCGGTTTGGCATCACGCCGTAGCGCGTCAATTGCTCGGAAATATAGCGGGGAAGAGATGGATCGTCAAAAGAGCGGCCGGAAATATTCACCGCGATCGGAGGAACCGACGACGACCGACCTAGCAGCGCAATGCTTTCGTGAATCACCCAGCGATCAATTTCCTGAATTCTACCGTTCTTCTCAGAAAAATGAATAAAATGGGCAGGCATAATCAGCTGATCTGGCCTATCTTCATCGACCATACGCACCAGTGCCTCCACATGCGCTAACGTTGTGCTGGCTGTCTGGTAGACGCCTTGAAAATGTAATTGTAGCAAGTTATTTTCCAGTGCACGACTAATCCGGTCGTTCCATAAGAGTCTGGTTACCATGGCACGTGACGCGGCTCGGTCGGCACGATAAATCCGCCAGGTGTTTTTACCAGATTCCTTTGCCTGGTACATGGCGGTATCCGCATAAGCGACCAATTCCTCGGCAGTAGTGGCGTGCTGGGGATAGATGGCGATACCGACGCTCGTCGTCAAGCGCACATTCTGGCCATCGAAATTGAAGGGGATCCGGGCAATCGCGCGCACAACATAGTCGGCCAATTCCGACGCGTCAGTTTCGTTCATACCGAACCCCAGAAGCGCGAATTCGTCCCCACCTAACCGGCTGAACATTGTATTGCGTCCAATCTGCGTCTCCACTTCACGGGCAATGCGAATTAAAATTGCATCACCAACCCGGTGGCCGAAAGAGTCATTAATCCCTTTAAATTCATCAATATCAAAAACCAATAGCGCACCACTGTCGGCTGCATTAGGCTCCATATCGGCAATCATCCGCTCCAGTTCCACGCGAAAGTGGTAACGATTGGATAGTCCAGTAAGAGGATCCCGTTCAGCCAAGTAGATTAGTTGCTCGGCGGTTCGGCGATTCTGCGTTATGTCCTCGTAAACCCACATCCGCCCGATGAGATGGTGATCGCGATCGTATACCGGATACGTCAGCTGCGTCACGATGCGTCCGTTAGTTAACTGAAGATCGACCGATCCACTCTCTTCACGGCTCGCCGTTGCCTGCACCAGTGAAGTCGCAAACGCTTCTGGCCACACGAGTAAATGCGTAAACCGCTTCATAACCTCGGCAGTCGACCAACCGGTAAGGTCTTCATCAGCAAGAATCCGCCAAATTAGCAGGAAAGCTGGATTAAAATACAATACCCGGTCATCTGAGGAAACAAACAAGATGCCGTGATTCATTGCGGATAACAACGCGGAAAAATGATCGTGTTCCTGGCGCGCGTTAGCCAAATACTCGCGTTGTTTTTCCTCAGCTTGTTGTAGTGCGTCGATGCGCAAGCGGATCGCCGCCGCCATGGTATTAAACGCAGCAGCAAGCGAGCCAACCTCATCGTTTGTTTTCACCGGCAAATTAACGTTGAAATTTCCCGCTGTAATCGACTCACTCGCCTGCGTCAAAGTTGCCAAATGGCGTGTTAGCCAAAACCCCATCCCCCCCAATAAAGCAAAAGAAATAGAGACTTCCAGACTGGCAATAATCAGGCTATCGAGTAGCAGCGCTCTTCGCGCCACCGCCAGAAAATGGGTAGAAATACCAAAATACAGCCGACCATAACGTTGCCCGGCAACCGTAATAGCAATGGCCGTATCAAACCGATCCGTCTTGCTGCCATGAGAAAAGATATCGCCGACACTCAGGGGCGGCAGCGGTTTACCCAGCGGCCAGCCACTGCTAGCGACGAGATTGCCCGTGTGATCGCGCAAGACAAGATAGGCGATTCCACGTTCGCGCCGCACCTCCTTCAACACCTCATCCATCACGCCATAATCCCGCTCCGTCAGCGGCGCACCGAGGGAAGCATTTAATAATGAACTTACCTCAGCAAGGCGCAATTGCGCCTGATTTTTTAGCTGACTTTCCATTACACTCAAATTGGTGATCACGAGGATTGTCAGCATAAAAACTTCTACGATGACACTTGCCATCACCAGTTTAGCGCGTAGTGAAAAACCCCGGGGGGGAGACATCATGGCTCGACTTTCAGCAAGAACCCGGCATCACGGGCCAATCATCGGATGGTCGGATGGGTGTACGGCGACCCCGGGCAACCATCAATACGCCGTCGACCCGCGAGGACCAAGTGGCGCGAGGAACAATTCGGCACCACGCACACGCAACAATACAGCGGAAACTGGAGCGTCAATCACGCAACCAGACACGGCAAAATAGCCGATCTTTTTAAACTCATGGTGCACAGACACAGGATAAGAACATGTACCATGCATGACGTCGGTGTCGTCGTCTCGGCAAAACCGTCTGTCAAAGTTGCGCTCTCCTACAATGACCGCACCGTGACAATGCTCCGCCAGGAAAAAGCACGTCACCATTAAATTCAGGGCGTTTCTCTATGATTCACCAAACCGCGACGATTTACCACTTGACCACGAACAGCTGGCGAGGTTATCTGCGGCCGCTCGTTTATCAAAACCTCCGTTTCCTGGGCGTAAGGATCGAGACTGGTCATTTCTTTTTGGCTTGGAAGATGCCAACCGTCAAGATTTAATCTCTTCATAAAGCGCTTGCCCGCTGACGTCTTTTTAACAAAATCGCGCATAATCCGGCGTAACCGGCTAATTTCCTCAGGAGGCAAGTCGGGACTCGCCATATAGAGCAAATGTGGTACCTGCGCGGTTTCCGCCAGCACCTTTAGCTGACGACGAGTCTCTTCCGGTAGCTGTTTAAAGACCACTTCGGCGATAACCGCCGCAGCGGTTTCACCACGCAGAACTGATAACGCCGCCGAGGTATGCGAAGGGAAAGAGCGCAACGTAACGTCGCGGCCAGGAACTAATCCACGAGCACGCAACAACCGCTTGCCCAGCATCGTGATAATCGCCAGGCGATCAGGAGTAGCGACAAGCTTCCCCCGCAAATCCCTGACATGACGAATCGTCCCGCTCTTTGCCGTGACCAAAACGCCATAGAGCCAGCGGTTACCGATAAGCATCGGCACGTAACCAGCCTCCAGTTGCGCTAATCGCCCCAGATGCGGCGCGGTCATTAGTAGCGGGTATTGACGCTGACGCGTCCGCTCGATATAGGTTCTAAAATTCGGTGCGGTGACGACCATCACGGGCTGTTTCAGCCGTTTTTCCAGATAGGCCCGCAACGGCTGATACAAAGCGACAATAGCCCGCGGATTTAAATAGGGAAGGACCCCGAGTTCCAGCGTGGCCGTGCTCTGGCGCGCGACACTGGTTCCCGGTGATAAGAAAAACAGCCCGCCCAGCAACAACGCAAGCAAACAGTTGCTCATCTTCATCGCGAGCCTCCTTGACCGTGGTTAGCGCCATCGCCGACCAAACATGGCGAGGCGCCAGCGGTTACCGGGACGACTAAATCACTTACCGTTGATTCTATAGCATTTTCATGAAAATCTTAGAACAGCGTTGTAAATTATACAATGCCTGTCGGGTCGTCGGCAGTGCGTCGATGCCTATTTCTCCAAAACCACGTTCCAGAAACCAGTGCGCCGTACGCGTCGTCAACACGAAAAGTTGCCGCAAGCCCGCCGCCCGCGCCAGTTCCTCTACATAGAGCAACAACCGGGCACCCAATCCGCCACCACGATGCTCCGGCGTCACCGCCAGACATGCTAACTCCGCCGCATGCGCTTGCGGGAACGGATAAAGAGCCGCACAGCCGATAATCACTCCATCATGTTCCAGCACGGTAAAGCGTTCGATCTCCATTTCCAGCAATTCACGAGAACGACGTACCAGCACCCCAGCCGATTCCAGCGGCTCGATCAGCGCCAGAATGCTACCGATATCGTCGATTACCGCTTGACGCAAAGAGTCAAGCGGGTTTTCGGTCACTATGGTGCCAATACCCCCATGCGTGAACAATTCCAACAGTAAGGCGCCATCCATATGGCGACTGATCAAATGGGTCCGAGCAACCCCATGCGCACAAGCACGCGCAGCGCAAGACAAAAACGACCCGGCATCTCCCGCTGGTCGTTCCTGCCGCAACCGTTCATTGGCGTCGCGCAAGGTCAACTCCCGATGGAGCATCCCATCATCGCCCACGATCCCGGCCGCACCCATAAGAAATATTAGCTTATCCGCTGCCAAGACGATCGCTGCGCTGGTAGCGACATCTTCCATTGTCACGTTAAAAACTTCACCGGAAGGGGAATAACCAATTGGTGAAAGCAAGACGATTTCATCGTGCGCCAAGCGTCGACTGATCGCCGCCCCGTCAATTTTTCTGACTTCGCCAGTATGCTGAAGATCCACACCGTTCACCACACCCATCGGCTTTGCCGTGATGAAGTTGCCACTCGCCACCCGGATGCCCGCACCAGCCATGGGAGAATGATTCAGCCCCATGGACAACAACGCCTCGATTTCCACTCGCACCAGCCCAACTGCTTCTTTAACGCAAGTCAACGCTGCCGCGTCAGTTAACCGCCACTGATCCACATAGCGAATTTCTGTCGCGCGCGCGCGAAGTACTGCTTCGATTTGCGGCCGTGCGCCAGGCACCAGCACCAACCGCACCCCTAAACTATTCAGCAGATTTAAATCATGCGCGAGAGAAACGAAGCCCCCTTCGCTGACAACCTCACCAGCAAACGCAATCACGAAAGTTTGACCGCGGAACGTATGAATATAGGGTGCAGCGGCGCGGAACAATCGGACAAATTCGCTGCGATCGGAAAATGGAAAGGATTCTGTCGTCATGCTTTAATCACTACTTAGTGGATACAACGCGTACTACCGCGTCACCTTAGAACCATACACAGGATACCCGGCCTTACGTCATGGCAACAACCACTCGACGAACGCCGATGCGTGCCGCTAGAAATCGCCCCACAATGCCTGCAAAGCAGCCAGGGCAGCCAGAGCAGCAGTTTCGGTTCGCAGCACACGACACCCTAAACGCAAGGGAACGAAGTCATGATGCTGCGCGGCCGCACACTCTGTCGGGGTAAAGCCACCCTCTGGCCCAACCAGCAAAATTATATTCTTTTTTCCTGGCAAAAAATCGCGCAAACCGCCATCGGCGTTGGGCAACAACACAAAGCGTTGCCCCGTTTGTGGCGCCTGCGCCAGCCAGTCAGTCAACGGCAAGAGCGGCGCGATATCAGGCACCTGATTACGGCCACACTGCTCGCACGCAGCGATCACCACCTGCTGCCAGTGTCGCTGGCGTTTTTCCGCCCGATCCCCAGTCAACCGAACAACACTACGCGCGCTCACCAGCGGCTGAATCCGGGTCACTCCCAGTTCCACTGCTTTCTGTAGGATAAAATCCATCTTTTCATTGCTGGATACCGCTTGTGCCAACGTCACTATTAACGATGATTCCCGCTCAATTTCGCGCCATTGACTCAATTGTATTGCCACCTCACGCTTGGTGATCCCGACGATTTCTGCCGAGAATTCCCCTCCGCGACCATTAAAGAGAGTCACCCCATCCCCTGAGCGCAGACGTAGCACGCGCACAGCATGATGTGCTGCAGGCAATGTGAGAAAAATGGCTTGCCCCGACGAGAGATCACCGGCATGGTAGAAGCGTGGCTTCGGCATCGTAGTTATGCAAAGTCGTCAACGAAGGATGACGTGATAGTATAGGCTGTCGCCACAAGCTGATACAGCCCTACGGCGAAACACCAGTTTTTGAACGGTTTTTTCGTTTAGATCCGCTTAGGGAAGGAATCTTACCGATGGTTAGTTTGGAAACACCAGTTTGCGATTTCGGCTGGAAAGCCGTGGATATTGATCTGCTCGGTGTGGATGGGAAACGTTACCGGCTCGCCGACATCCAAGGGCCAAATGGTTTGCTGGTAATGTTCATCTGCAATCACTGTCCCTACGTCAAAGCAATCCGTGAGCGCCTGGTGCGCGACGTGGGTGAGTTGCGCAATCATGGCATTGGCAGCGTCGCGATCATGTCGAACGACCCCACCGACTATGCCGAAGACGCCTTCGACCAAATGCAAGCCGTCGCCCAAGCCAACCACTTTTCCTTCCCTTATCTATTGGATGAAAATCAGGCGGTGGCGAAAGCCTACGGTGCCGTGTGTACCCCTGATTTTTTCGGATTTAACGCCAGCCAGGAATTACAGTACCGCGGCCGGTTTGATGCCTCGCGCAAGGAAAGCGCTCCGCCAGACGTTCGCCGTGATCTGTTCGAGGCCATGGTGCAAATTGCGCGCACCGGCCGAGGACCTAGCCAACAGATCCCTGGCATGGGATGCTCCATCAAGTGGAAAACATAGCAGGCAACGAGCCGATGCTCGATCGCATACTTCACGTTATCAAATACGTCGCGGCTACAGAAATCATGCCTCGCTACCTAAAGGTAGCCCGCCACCACAAAAGTGACGGTAGCTTGTGTACTGAGGCAGATATTGCCGCTCAAGCCGCTTTGAGCGGCAAGCTCTATGAGATTGCGCCCTACCCCGTGCTGGGAGAAGAAATGTCCGCAGAACAGCAAAACGCATTATGGCAATCTGGCAGCGGTGGCTTATGGTGTATCGATCCTATCGACGGCACGTCCAACTTCGTCAACGGTTTACCATATTTCGCCGTCTCCGTTGCCTTGCTGCGCGAGGGCAAACCCGAACTCGGTGTCGTTTATAATCCAGCGACGGATGAGGCGTTCTACGCTAAAAAAGGGCACCGCGCTTTTCTTAATGGTAAAGCACTTCCACTTAGAAGAAGTGACTGCCCTGACCTTGGTGATGCCATGGCATGCATCGATTTTAAACGCCTAGACCAGACGATGCGGGAAAAACTTGCCGGCACCCCACCCTATCGCTCACAACGCAATTTTGGCGCCAGCGCCCTAGATTGGTGCTACGTTGCTGCCGGCCGCATTGACATCTATCTTCACGGCGGTCAAAAGCTGTGGGACTATGCTGCTGGCAGCCTAATTTTAGAAGCTGCCGGTGGCGCAATGTGCTCTCTGGACAATGACGACTTCTGGCACGGCGAACCTTGGCAGCGAGCGGTGATCGCTGCCCTCAATCCAACATTGTTCCATGCATGGAAGATCTGGGTACAAAACGTTGGTCGCTAGCCGCCGTCATCCGTAACATGTGCGCAACCCTCTCTATATAAAAACATTCTATTGCCCAAATTGCGCGGCTAAGCGATAATCAAAATCTTTTAAGAGGAAAGATTCTCTATATTGGAGAATCTCTGGGGAGCGTCGTGCTTGAAAACGAAGGCGGCGGCGCGCGCCTTGCGACTGATTCTTGGTGGTTTCAGCCACTGGATTGACGCAGCCCCCCTAACAACCGGCTGCCCGACGGTCGAGGTTTCATCAACGCTTAATTGAGAAAGAGTGAATTTCTATGGCGACACGTAATGATTTAGCGAACGCAATCCGCGCGCTTTCCATGGATGCCGTGCAAAAGGCGAATTCTGGTCACCCTGGCGCACCCATGGGCATGGCGGAAATTGCGGAAGTCTTATGGAACCACCACTTGCGCCATAATCCAGCGAATCCCGGGTGGTTCGACCGCGACCGCTTTGTCCTATCCAACGGTCATGGCTCAATGCTGATCTACGCACTGCTGCACTTGACCGGCTACGACCTGCCAATGGAAGAAATCAAGCGTTTCCGCCAACTGCACTCGAAAACACCGGGGCATCCAGAATATGGTTATACCCCTGGCGTTGAAACCACGACCGGCCCGCTGGGGCAAGGCATCACCAACGCCGTGGGCATGGCCTTAGCAGAAAAAGTGCTTGCCGATGAATTCAATCGCGCTGGCCACGATATCGTCAACCACCACACCTATGTATTCCTGGGCGACGGCTGCATGATGGAAGGCATCTCCCACGAATCCTGCTCCCTCGCCGGCACCTGGGGCCTTGGTAAATTGATCGCTTTTTACGACGACAATGGCATTTCTATCGACGGCCACGTTGACGGTTGGTTTACCGACGACACACCAAAGCGCTTCGAGGCATATGGCTGGCACGTCATTCCCGGCGTAGATGGCCACGACGCCACCGCTATAGATGCCGCGTTGCAAGTAGCCAAGTCAATTACCGACAGGCCATCACTGATTTGCTGTAAAACGATTATTGGTAAAGGATCCCCGCACAAGGAGGGGACGCACAACGTACATGGGGCGGCGCTGGGTGATCAGGAAATCGCCGATACTCGTCGGCACATTGGCTGGAACTATCCGCCATTTGAAATTCCGCAAGATGTCTACGATGGCTGGGACGCACGGGTAAAAGGCGAAGGACTGGAAACACTGTGGAACAATAAATTCACCGAGTACGCCAAAGCCTTCCCCGAAGAAGCCGCTGAATTCAAACGCCGCATGAATAACGAACTGCCGACTGATTGGCCATCTCACGTCCAAAAATTCATCGCCAGTGTCAACGATAAAGCAGAAACCATCGCCACCCGCAAAGCGTCGCAGAATTGCATTGAAGTTCTGGCGTCCGCGCTGCCGGAACTGATTGGCGGCTCCGCTGATTTGGCCGGGTCCAACCTAACTATGTGGTCAAATGCTCATCCGATCCGCAAGGCGGGGGGCAATTATGTCAACTATGGCGTACGCGAATTCGGCATGACCGCCATCATTAATGGCATGGTGCTGCACAGCGGTGTAATTCCCTTTGGTGCCACCTTCCTGATGTTCTCGGAATACGCGCGCAACGCGCTGCGTATGGCAGCACTCATGAAAATACGCACCATCTGCGTCTTCACGCACGATTCCATCGGCTTGGGCGAAGATGGGCCAACCCATCAACCTGTCGAGCAAACTGCGACTCTGCGCCTGATTCCCAACATGGACCTGTGGCGGCCATGCGATACAGTCGAATCAGCGACGGCCTGGATTGCCGCTATCGAGCGCAAAGACGGCCCTTCCAGTCTGGTGTTCAGCCGCCAGAGCTTGCCGTTCCAGCAACGAGATGCTTCTCAGATCGCGGCCATCCGCAAGGGTGGCTACGTCCTGGCCGAGGCCAAAGACGGCAAGCCGCAGGTAATCATTATCGCCACCGGCTCGGAAGTCGCGCTGGCAATGGCCGCACGAGAAACGCTGGCGGCGCAAGACATCCATGCCCGCGTGGTATCCATGCCGTCCACCAATGTTTTCGACCGTCAAGACCAGGCCTACAAGGACAGCGTCTTGCTTAAAAACGTTAAGCGGGTAGCGGTGGAGGCCGGGGTGACCAGTGGCTGGTACAAGTACGTAGGCCACGATGGTGCAGTGATTGGTCTCGACCGATTCGGTGAATCCGCCCCCGCTGGTGAATTATTCAAATATTTTGGCTTTACTGTGGAAAATGTAGTTAACACCGTGAAAACTATTTTGTAAGGCTTGCCGCCGGTTAAGAGCCACTTGATGCAAACGCGCTAGATCATTTCGGCGCAGTTCATACCGACCTCGTGCGTTTCATCACTTCGCCCCGCGAGTGGCGGCGCCCTCAACGTGAGGAGCGTCGCCACTCGCGTCTCGATATTATTATCAATGACTCTCGTAGGAGAAAACCCATGGCAATTCGTGTCGCTATTAACGGCTATGGCCGCATCGGCCGCAATGTATTACGCGCTTTATATGAGTCCGGCCGCGCCGGAAACGACATTCAGATCGTCGCCATCAACGATCTGGGTGATGCCGAAACCAACGCACACCTAACCCGCTACGATACTGCTCACGGCAAATTCAACGCCGACGTTAAAGTCGAAGATGGCAACATGACCATCAACGGTGACAAGATTCGCGTCTGCGCCGAGCGTAATCCCGCCAATCTGCCCTGGAAAGAGCTAGACGTGGACGTCGTGCACGAATGCACCGGCATTTTTAATAACAAGGAAAAAGCCAGCGCTCATCTCACCGCTGGTGCCAAAAAAGTAATAATTTCCGCGCCTGGCGGTAAAGACGTGGACGCTACCGTAGTCTACGGTGTCAATCACAGTGTGCTGAAAGCATCCGACACCGTCATTTCTAACGCCTCCTGCACCACCAACTGTTTAGCGCCGCTGGTACAACCATTACAAACCCATATTGGCCTGGTAAAAGGCTTGATGACCACCATCCATGCGTATACAAACGATCAAGTGTTGACCGATGTGTATCACAAAGATCTGCGCCGCGCCCGCTCTGCCACCCAATCCATGATTCCCACAAAAACGGGCGCCGCCGCTGCAGTCAGCCTGGTGCTGCCGGAACTTGACGGCAAGCTCGACGGCTTCGCGGTGCGTGTACCGATCATCAACGTTTCGCTGGTGGACTTGACCTTCGAGGCGGCCCGCGCCACAAGCAAAGAGGAAATCGACACGCTACTCAAGACAGCGTCCGAGGGCGCGCTAAACGGCGTATTGGCTTACAACGACGGCCCTCTGGTCTCCATCGACTTCAACCACACGACCGCATCCAGCACTTACGACTCCACCTTGACCAAGGTAAGCGCTGACGGCAAGCTAGTCAAAGTCTGCGCTTGGTACGATAACGAGTGGGGTTTCTCCAATCGAATGCTGGACACCACCGTAGCACTAATGAACGCGAAGTAAGCGTTGACTAACCGCCCGGCTGATGAGCACATCATCGCCGTGGCGGCGACTCCGGCAGCACCAGTCGTAATGACGGATAGATTTGCCACAAAGGGATAATCCACACACCCGCCTTATGTCTTTGTGAGAAATTTTTCTTTGGGAGCTAAACCATGTCTATTATCAAAATGGTCGACCTAGACTTAAGCGGCAAGCGTGTCTTGATCCGCGAAGATTTAAATGTCCCTCTCAAAAACGGCAAGGTCGCATCAGATAAGCGCATTCGTGCGAGCCTACCAACAATTGCGCACGCCGTGAAGGCAGGTGCCCGCGTTTTATTGATGTCTCATCTGGGCCGCCCAGTCGAGGGCGAATACGCCGCGGAATTTTCCCTCCAGCCAGTGGCTGATTACTTATCCGACCTGCTGGGAAAACCGGTCAGGCTGGTTAAAGATTATATAGATGCCGCGCCACAAATAGGCAACGGCGAGGTTGTGATCTGCGAGAACGTCCGTTTTAACAAGGGCGAAAAGAAGAATGACCCAGCGCTGTCCAAGCAATATGCCGCCCTGTGCGACATTTACGTGATGGACGCTTTCGGCACCGCACACCGCGCACAAGCGTCTACTCACGGTGTCGCCCAATTTGCCCCTGTCGCCTGCGCCGGGCCACTGCTAGCCGCCGAACTGGATGCACTAGACCAGGCGCTACACCAGCCCGCACGCCCAATGTTAGCCATTGTTGGCGGCGCCAAGGTTTCTACTAAATTGACCGTGCTGGACGCGCTATCCACGATCGTGGATCAACTGATTGTCGGTGGCGGCATTGCCAATACCTTTATCAAAGCGGCTGGATTCAATATCGGCAAATCACTTTATGAAGAGGACTTGGTTACCGAAGCCAAGCGACTTATGGCCGCAGCCAAAGCCAAAGGAGGAGAGATCCCCGTCCCTACCGATGTTGTGGTTGGCAAAGAATTTGCCGAGACCACGGCCGCCACCGTTAAGCGCGTGGACGAAGTGGCAGACGATGACTTGATCCTCGACGTCGGTCCGGAAACTGCCAGACATTACGCCAGTTTGCTGAAAAGCGCCGGAACTATTGTGTGGAATGGTCCCGTGGGCGTATTTGAATTCGACCAGTTCGGTGAGGGGACAAAAACGCTGGGGCAAGCCATCGCCGATAGCCCGGCATTCTCCATCGCCGCCGGTGGCGATACTTTGGCGGCCGTCGATAAATACGCGATTGCCGACGATATCTCCTACATTTCCACAGGAGGTGGCGCTTTTCTGGAATTTCTCGAAGGCAAAAAACTGCCGGCAGTGGAAATCCTGGAACAGCGCAGCACCAACTAGAAAATATCGATCCACCGCATGAAAAAGGCGGCCCCGAGATTTTCTCGTCGTCCGCCGTGCTAACTTTTTAGCAAAACACGCAGGAAAGAAGCTTTCGAGCTTAATGGTATGTTACGCAAAACCAAAATTGTCGCTACCCTGGGACCGGCCACCGCCGATCCAGATGTGCTTTACCGTGTGATTCAGGCCGGCGTTGACGTAGTACGCCTTAATTTTTCTCATGGCAAACCGGAAGAACACATCAAGCGTGCCGAGCAGGTACGCGCAATTGCCCGTTCACGCGCCCGCGCCGTAGGAGTGCTGGTCGACCTGCAAGGACCAAAAATCCGCATTGGTAAATTCGAGAATGACAAAATACACATCGACAAAAATGCCAAATTTATTCTCGACGCCAACTGCACTCTGGGAAATCAACAACGTGTTGGTCTGGATTACAAAAATTTGCCCAATGATGTCAGACGTGGTTCAACACTATTACTGGACGACGGCCGCATAGTTATGTGGGTGGAAGCCGTTAAGGGCTCAGAAATTATTTGTAAAGTAATTCAAGGAGGCGTGCTATCCAACAACAAGGGGATCAACCGTCAAGGTGGTGGTCTGTCGGCAGAGGCATTAACCGATAAAGACAAAAATGACATTAAAACCGCAGCGGCGCTCCAAGCAGATTACATTGCCGTGTCCTTCCCCCGTAGCGGCGCCGATATGGAATTGGCGCGACGCTTGGTGCAAGAGGCCGGCTGCAACGCCAAGCTAATCGCCAAAATCGAACGTGCCGAGGCAATCACCGCATTAGACGAGATCCTGGACGCCAGTGACGGCATTATGGTCGCCCGCGGTGATCTCGGTGTGGAGGTCGGTGACGCCGCGGTTCCTAGCCTGCAAAAACGCATGATTCGTGAAGCCCGCTGCAAGAACAAACTAACGATCACTGCCACACAGATGATGGAATCGATGATTCTCAGCCCAATTCCTACTCGCGCTGAAGTTTCCGATGTAGCCAACGCCGTCATTGATGGAACCGACGCCGTGATGTTATCGGCCGAGACCGCGGCAGGTAACTACCCGATAGAAACGGTGGAAGCGATGCACCGCGTCTGTGTTGAGGCGGAAAAGCACTACGAGACTGCCTTCAGTGAAATGCGGATGCGAGTAGGCTTTACCCGTATCGACGAATCCATCGCCATGGCAACCATGTTTACCGCCACCCATTTGAAAGTTAAGGCGATCGCCGCATTAACCCAATCGGGATCAACTGCGCTATGGCTATCGCGCCTCGGCGCCGACGTGCCCATCTATGCGTTGACGCCCGAAACAGAAACCCGCAGAAAGATAACGCTCTTCCGCGGCGTTTACCCGATCAATTTCAAAGCCACCACGCTAAGTAGCCAAACAACACTCAGCGAGGCGGTCGATGAGCTACGCCGCCGAGGCGCGGTCCGCGATGGTGATTTGATCGTGGTCACCATCGGCGAACCAATCGGCCAATCTGGCGGAACCAATGCGATGAAGATCGTTCATGTGGGCGCCCATGATTTCCGCGAGGTCTAGCCCAAAAAGCACGCTCTAATTTAATTTACTATTGCTATCTCAACCAAAATAAGTGGAGGAATCATGTTAATTTCCATGCGACAACTACTTGATCACGCTGCCGAGTACAGTTACGGACTCCCGGCGTTCAACGTCAACAACATGGAACAAGTTCACGCCATCATGCAGGCCGCTGACGCCGTTGACAGCCCGGTCATCATGCAAGGCTCGGCCGGTGCGCGCGGCTACGCTGGAGAACCGTTCCTACGCCACCTGATCCTCGCCGCCATTGAAATGTATCCTCACATTCCGGTAGCGATGCACCAGGATCACGGCGCGTCCCCCGCCGTGTGCGTGCGTTCCATCCAAAGCGGTTTTTCCTCGGTCATGATGGATGGATCCTTGCGAGAAGACGCCAAAACGCCATCTTCCTATGAATATAATGTGGACGTCACGCGTAAAGTAGCCGATATAGCCCATGCCTGTGGCGTCTCGGTTGAAGGTGAACTCGGCTGCCTAGGTTCTCTAGAAACCGGAGAGGCGGGTGAAGAAGACGGTGTCGGCGCCGAAGGTAAATTGAATAAAGATCAACTACTGACCGACCCTGAGCAAGCCGCCGACTTTGTTAAGAAAACGCAAGTAGATGCATTGGCCATCGCCATCGGCACCAGCCACGGTGCCTATAAATTCACCAGGCCACCGACCGGTGACATTCTCGCTATCGAACGCATCAAAGAGATCCACGTCAGGATTCCCAATACCCATTTAGTCATGCACGGCTCCTCCTCGGTACCGCAAGATTGGCTGAAAATTATCAACACATATGGCGGTGACATGGGTCAAACTTATGGCGTACCTGTAGAAGAAATTATCGAAGGTATCAAAAACGGCGTGCGTAAGGTGAATATCGATACCGATCTACGAATGGCGTCCACCGGCGCCGTTCGCAAACACCTGGTGGAAAATAAGGCCAACTTTGACCCACGCAAGTTCCTCAAGGAAGCGACTAAGGCGATGGCAGGTATCTGCAAGACGCGCTATGAAGCCTTCGGCAGTGCAGGTATGGCGGCGAAGATCACGCCACTTTCTCTAGAACACATGATCAAGCGTTACGAAAACGGAGAGCTGGGCCCGAAGGTTAATTAACCGGGATACACTTCCATATCGGGGAGGCCGCGGCCTCCCCGATTGTGTCTGTACTGTACTGGCCAGGCCGTCGACGCCAGGCCAAACTGAACGATACCCTGGCAGCCCAACGATTATCAAAGAAAATCTAGGCACACAACCGAATCATAATTTCCACGGCACCAGCGCAAAGGAAGAACCACCATTGCTAAGACTTCGCGCGTATCCTGCCATGGCCTTACCCACAGCCATCTCGCGACAAACAGGGTTAATAACTCCCCATCAACGCATGACTGCTATAGTCCAATATGCGTTGCTCACGAGAAGTTGATAAAAACGCTGCCAAGACTAAAACGTATCTCTAGTTATGCTGCGACCACTTAAAGAAGGAAAAACACAATACATCTAGGCTTACTTTATAATCAACCTATCGTCACAAAGGAAAAGCCACTATGTTCACTCACAAGCTCAAGCGCGAATTAACTCAAGCCCTCGCCAAAAATGCGCGACTAGAGGCAGAAGTGACGCGATTGCAGGAACAACTGGAAGAAGGGATCACTCGCGAAACCACGCTAACTACGGAAACCCGGACATTAAGCGAGCGCCATACCTTATGGGAAGGAACATTCACCAATTTGTCCGTCTTCGGCGACTCGCTGACGGGAATACAACAATCTTTCCTAGAATTAGCTACGACGCTAAGCCGCGAAAAACAATCCGCCACGGAGACTGCCACCGAATCGAACAATAGCCGACAAGCCTTCGAAAAAATCACCGACAACCTACACACGCTATTCAATAAAATTCAAGAAACAGCGGTTAGTGTGGATAGTCTCAACGAACGTGCCAGTCAAATTGGCGGAATCGTCCAATTAATTAAGGAAATTGCGGATCAAACCAATTTGCTCGCGCTTAACGCGGCCATTGAGGCCGCCCGTGCTGGCGAACAAGGCCGTGGCTTCGCCGTCGTGGCGGATGAAGTACGGAAATTAGCAGAACGTACCGCCAATGCAACGACAGAAATATCGACGTTAGTCACGACTATCCAGGACGAAACGCAACAGGCTAAATCGCTAATGACCACCGGCGCGGAAGAAGCCAACCGCTTCAGCAAGGAAAGCGAGGTAGCCACACAAAGTATGCAGCATCTACTCACGCTGTCGAAAAACATGGAGGGCGCGATCGCATCCTCAGCGCTGCTTAGCAACATTGAGCTCGCCAACATCGAAGAATTAACGATGAAATTGATGGTGTACAAGGTGTTTATGGGACTCTCGTCGATTGTCGCTGATGACATCCCGAGTTACACAGAATGTCGCTTGGGCAAATGGTATTACGACGGCGAAGGAAAAACGTATTTTTCCCGTCTTCCCGGCTACCAAGAAATGGAAGCGCCTCATCAAGCGGTACACAGCTATGCAAAACAAGCAATCGAACACTATCACGCGGGAAATTACGACATGGCGCTCGCCGCTCTGAGTGCTATGGAGCAAAACAACATGACCGTAATGAATGGGATGAATCGAATGCTAGAAAAAGAACAAAACCACGCGACTTGACCGTCTCATGTGAGCATGATGGTAACCCACCAATACGTGCCGAAAACGAGGCCCGCCACCGGCTATCGCACCGCAAAGCACGTGAAGCACGCGAAGCACGGAAAAAGCCTCGGCCTCTGCTAGTGCATATGCGCACTAAACCGCCTCGGCTCATGGCACAACACCATATGGATGAAAACCTTTTTAGACCCATCACGCACGAGCAATCCAACAGAAAACGGCTGTGTTCAGGATATTGCCGGACCAGACACATCAAGCGATGCCGCCCCCTCGATGGGCAGCTTCACCCGCTTAGCCGCCAGCACCAAGTACATTGCTGGCAAAACAAACAAGGTGAATACAGTGCCGATGGCGAGTCCTGAGGCAATCACCAACCCCAGATTAAAACGACTAACCGCGCCCGCGCCACTGGCGGTAATCAAGGGCAGCACGCCCAACACCATCGCCACGGTAGTCATCAATATTGGTCGCAACCTGATGGCGGCGGCCATTTCAATGGCTTCACGCTTGCCATGCCCTTTTTTCCGCAAATTGTTGGCGAACTCGACAATCAGAATGCCGTGTTTGCTGATCAACCCGATCAGCGTCACCAAACCAACCTCTGTGTAGATATTAAGGCTTGCGCCGCCAACACCTAGGCTAATAAAAATCAACGCACCACAGATCGACATCGGCACGGTAACCAGAATAATGACAGGATCGCGGAAGCTCTCGAACTGGGCGGCCAGCACCAGAAAGATAATGACCAAAGCAAAAAAGAAGGTGACGATCAACGCACTCGATTCCTGCACGAACTGCCGTGACTGACCGGCGTAGTCGATCGCGTAACCCTGTGGCAACGTACGCGCGGCCAAATGCTTAAGGTAAGCAAGCGCTTCGCCCTGAGTCACTCCAGGAAGGGCAACCCCAGAGATAGTCGCTGCATTTTGCTGCTGAAAGTGATTAAGCGATTCAGGAATGGTCTTTGTCTCGATATGTACGATAGTCGACAAGGGAACCGCCTCGCCACCCTTGGTACGAATATAGTATTGTTTCAATTGGTTGGCATTCAATCGGTAACGCTGCTCTACCTGAGGAATCACTTTGTACGAGCGACCGTCAAGGCTGAAGTAATTAACATAACCACCACCCAGCATGGCGGATAGATCCCTACCGACATCACGCATCGATAAACCAAGCTGCGCGGCTAAATTCCGGTCGATAACAACGGTGGATTGCGGAAGGTCGTATCTGAGATCGCTCTGCAGAAACATGAACATCCCACTTTTACGGGCAGCCCCTAAGAATTTAGTGGCAACCTGGTACAGGCGCGGGAATGAATCGGTCGTTTGAATAACGAATTGGATCGGCAATCCCCGGCTGCCGGGAAGCGCGGGAGGCTGAAACGCGACAACACGAATACCCGCAATACGATTCAGTTCCCGTTGCAAAATTGGTTGCAAATCACTCGCAGTTTTCTTTCGCTGGTCCCATGGCTTCAGCACCACCCCGGCAATCGCCCGGCCAGGCATATCGAGCTGGAAAACATGGCCTGCCTCAGGGTGCTGGGAAAATGTCTTATAAACCGCCCGGGCATAAAGCTGACGCTGTTGTAACGTCGAATCCGGCGCCGCCCGGGAAACCGTGATGATGACACCTTGATCCTCTTTCGGTGCCAGCTCAGCCTTCGCCCCAGCATAGAGAAAATAGATGCTGCCGAGAATAATAGCGGCGAAAGTTAGAGTCACCGGCACCGCGTTAAGCGTGCCATGCAGCAACCGCTGATAACGTTGGTGCAACACATCGAAGCGCTGGTCCAAAAACCGGACTAATCGCGCTTGCCATCCCTTTTGGGTTGAATCGCGCGGCGCGAGCCAGCGAGAACACATCATCGGCGACAAGGTGAGAGCGACAATCCCCGAGATGGTCACCGCACCAACGAGGGTAAAGGCAAATTCGGTGAACAAGGCGCCAGTCAGCCCACCCATGAAACCAATCGGAATATAGACGGCCACCAGCACAGTAGTCATCACCACAATAGGGCCAGCCAACTCCCGCGCTGCGAGGATGGCTGCCGCCATCGGTTGCAATCCCTCCTCTAAATGGCGATTAACATTTTCCACGATGATAATGGCGTCATCCACCACTAAACCAATGGCAAGCACCAGCGCCAGTAGCGTCAACAAATTAATAGAAAACCCAAAAATCAGCATGACGGTAAACGTACCGATTAACGACAATGGAATCGCAATAACCGGAATCAACACGGAACGTAGTGAGCCTAAAAAGGCGAAGACCACCAAGGTGACAATCAGCAGAGCCTCAATCAACGTCTGCACTACTCCATCAATGGAGCTGTCGACGAATTTCGTCGAATCGTAGGCAATCCGCCCCGTGAGACCTTGGGGAAGTTGTCGTTGGATCCTGGGGAAAACGGCGCGCACCCGCTTAATAACCGCCAGCAAATTGGCCGCTGGCGCCACCTGAATCCCGATGAACACCCCTTGATGGCCGTCGAAAGCGACTTGAGACGCATAGTTTTCCGAGCCAAGCGTTACATTGGCGACATCCTTCAGGCGCACAACCGCACCGTCATGCTGCTTAATGATCAGATTGCGGAAACCTGCCAACGAATGCAAGCTAGTCGACGCGGTTAGATTAATCTTTATCATCTGGCCTTTGGTATGACCAGCGGCGGAGAGGTAATCATTATTGGCCAGCGCCGTCCACACATCCGCCGCGGTCAGGCCATAGGCGGCGAGTTTCTGGGGGTTGAGCCAAGCGCGCAAGGCAAATAGCTTGCCACCGAGAATCTCTGCGGTCTGCACACCTTCGATTGCTTGCAATCGCGTCTGCACCACGCGGGTCAGATAATCGGTAATCTTATTCGGCGGCAACGTCTTGCTGGAAAAACCAATGTACATGGCGTCGGTGGTTTGGCCGATCTTAACGCTCAACACAGGACGTTGTGACTCAGGTGGTAACCGGTTAAGCACTGCGTTGACCTTGGTATTGATCTCAGTCAGGGCTTTGTCGGAAGGATAATTGAGCCGCAAATTAGCGGTAATGACACTAGCCCCCGGCGTACTTGTCGAGGTCATATAATCAATGCCATTTGCCTGGGCAATGACATTCTCCAGCGGCGTCGTGACAAACCCTGCGACTTGACGGGCATCGGCACCGGTATAGGTAGTACGTACGGTCACCACGGCGTTTTCCGTACGTGGGAACTGCAATACAGGCAGCTGCCCGATGGAGCGCAAACCGAGCACCAACAGAAGAAGGCTGACGACAATCGCCAACACCGGTCGGCGAATAAAAATATCGGTAAATTTCATAGGGTCCCTGCTTACTGGTCCTTCGGCTGCGGTGCGATGTCGTTAGCCGGTTTAATAGCATTGTTAATAGCGACTGGGGTCCCGTTGCGCAACTTGATCTGACCAGCGGTCACCACCACATCCCCGGCATTTACTCCGTTCAAGATCGCAACCTGGTCTCCTCTCCGATCACCGGTTGTCACAAAACGCTGCCGCGCTACCAGTACAGGTTTACCCTTCGGTCCATTGCCTTTCGTGTCAACCAGGAAAACTATGTTGCCGTAAGGGTTATAGCTGATCGCCGTCTGTGGCAATGTAATATAACGTCGCGGCCGACTGGTCTTGATCTCCGCGACCACGAACGTGCCTGGCAACAATAAATGTCTCGGGTTGCGCATTACCGCACGCACCTCAACATTACGTGTACTCAGATTAACTTTCGGATTAATAGCAGAGATCTTGCCGACGAAAGTACGATTAGGAAACGCATCGGTTTTTACTGAGACGCGCTGGCCCAGTGTAATCTGGCCGATGGACTTTTGCGGTACGTAAAAATCGAGCAAAATAGGATTCAGCGCCTGCAACGTGACGATCTTGGCGCCGGGATTGAGGTATTGCCCCAAATCAACTGCCCGGATACCGAGGCGCCCAGCAAATGGTGCCCGGATAAACTTCTTGGCCACCAGCGCCCGCTGCTCGGCAACCTGCGCTTGCGCGCGCGCCGACTTCGCGACGTCTGTGTCCAGCGTCGCTTGACTGATAGCCCGACTCTTAAATTGTTGCCGATCGCGCAATAGCGTTTTTTGCGCGAGCTGCTCCGTTGCCAGAAGGGATCGTAGCTTCGCTTTATCCGCCGCCGCGTTAAGCACTACTAACAGCGCACCCGCCTTCACCGTTTCGCCTGACTTAAAGTCAATATGCGTCACGATGCCGGAAACCATCGGGGCAAGATCCGTACCGTGTACGGCACGCAATGTACCGACCACCTTCAGCCGCGGCCGCCAAAGCTGCTCACTCGCCCGAATAGTCGACACTGATTGCGTCGGCATCCCCCGGGCCGCCATGAATTTTCCGATCATGCGCGCCTTGAACGCCTGAAAGCCGAAAATCCCGCCGAACAGCACACCGACGAGCGCCAGCATAATTACCATACGCTTGGTCATTCGCAACCTCTTCCTCTTTGTTGAACCAGACGAACCGTTGCCAGTCGCTCAGCCCTTATTCTATTTTGATCCACGATTCATGACGGGCGCATCACGCTTCCACCAGCCGCCACCTAGCGCCTGAAACAACGCAGCAGTATCTGCATAACGTTGCGCTCTGGCAGTAATCACGTAAATTCGCGCTCGCTGGGCGTCACGCTGAGCAGCCAACAGCGACAAATCACTCACTGCACCAAGCTGAAATCGCCGTCTGGTCAAAGCGAGAGTCGTCCTCGCCACGGCATCGGCGGCGGCTTGTGCTTGTAACCGCTGGGCGTCGGTGTCGAGTGCGCGCAACACGTCGGCGACGTTCCGGAAGGCCTGGAGCACCGTCTGCCGATATTGCGCCGCCGCTTGGTCATATGCGGCGATGGCGGCACGACGCTTCGCACTGAGCGCACCGCCGTGAAACAATGGCTGCAACAAGCCCGCTCCCACACTCCAGACGACACCCTGACCCGTAAATAACTCGCCGGAGCTAATCGCCTGGGAGCCATAGTCTCCGTTCAGCGTGATCTGTGGATAGAGATTCGCTGTCGCTACGCCAACCTCGGCGCTGGCTTGATGCAACAGCGCTTCCGCCGCGCGAATATCGGGGCGTTGACGCACCAACGACGATGGCAAACTCACGGGCAATACCTGCGGCAATGTCAGTGTATCCAGCCGGAACCGAGGCAAAGTACTCGTCCCCGGCAACTGCCCGGCCAGTACCGCCAGTGCATGGCGCGTATAAGCCAACTGTTTATTGAGCCGTGGCAGCATTGCGCGTGTTTGCGCAAGCTGCGACTGCTGCGACAGCACGGCAGTTCGTGCCACGGCGCCAAGCTGTAACTGCCGTTGTACTACCATAAGCTGCTTTCGTTCCGCAGCCAATATTGCGTGTGTCGCTGCAATTTGGGCAGACAGCGACGCCTCTTTAATAGCGGAGGTCACAATGTTCCCGCTCAGTGCCAGATACGCGGCTTCAAACTGGTAACGCTGATAATCAACCCGTGCGCGCGATGCTTCAATCCGGCGCTGCAAACCACCAGCAAAGCTCAGTGTGTAGGAAATATTGACTGACGCGTTATATAGATTGAATTCACCACGTGGACGGTTGGCAAACTGCGTGGCGGACCGTTGTCGCGTCGCCCCGAGGGTCGCATCGACATTTGGGTACCATAGCGTCCCGCTGGTAGCGCGGAAGTTTTCCCGCGCCTCGCGTAGCGCCGCGCGCGCCGACAATAGCGTGGGACTATCGGCCAATCCTCGCTTGATCAAGCTGTCGAGTGCTGGCGAGCGAAACAACCGCCACCACTGTGCAGAAAGATTCCGCGCAAAGGCAAAACGCTGCGCGACACCACCATCGACTGGCGCATTAGCCGTGTGCGAAGGTAATGGCGACGCAGTATAAAGAGTCGCCGTAGGTGCTTGCGGCGGATGAAAATTCGGTCCCACCGCGCAACCCGCCAAGGCAAGCATCGCGAAGACAACTATAGCTTGCCTAAAGGATCGCATCACGATGTACCACCTATCTCGCCGTGGATCACGGTTCCCGCCGGAGCACGCGGCGTCAGGCCAGCTAGCAGTGTGTGCACTGTCTCACGAAGACGCATACGCACAGCGTCCTGACTGATGTTCCTGGCAAGGAATTGATCAAACATCGCCCCATGAAAACTACCAGCTAGCAACAGTTCCGCGGCGGATTGCGCCGAGATATCCGGCGCAATCCGCCCGAGCCGCTGTTCGGCCTGCAAGTAAGCGGCCAAAGTCTCCACCGAGCGCGCCGGACCAATACAATGTTTACCAAGAAGTTCCCGCGTGCGCGCCAGTAACGTATGGTCGGCGAAGAGGGAACACGTAATCGGAATGGCCTTGAACTGAAAATCAAACGCGGCCTGAAGCATATGCTCCAAGTTCTCTCGCACCGTATGCTGCCCCACCCGTAATGGAAGACTGTTCAACACCTCGCGAAAATCCCCCATGCAGTATTGAATTACCGCATGGAGCAATTCAGCCTTATCGCTAAAGTGATGATAGAGTGACCCTTCCGCAACCCCGGCTTCACGCGCGATAGCCCGTGTCGTCACCCGCGCGAGACCGCGGGTCCGAAGAAGACGTTCGGTCGCATCGATCAGATTCTGCCGCGTTTTATGGGTCGTCTTGGTCGTCATTACCGCCTAATTCGGTTGTCTTTGGCGAAGCTTCTTAAGCTGCAAAATATCGCGCACGCCGGATCAGCATGGAATAAGTTGAGCGTATGGCCGGAAATACTAATCGATCGCTCACTTTATTGTCAAGCCATTGCCAGGCGCGACGTAATACCGCCAACAACCCACCGCGGTGACGACGCGACCCCTTATTTCCAATAATAACGGGACGAGTCCCCTAATGCGTATTCAATCTCCAACAACCGATTGTATTTGGCCATCCGTTCACTACGACTCGCCGAACCGGTTTTAAGATGCCCGCCGTCCATCGCCACGGCAAAATCGGCCAAAAAGTCATCTTCCGTCTCGCCGGAACGGTGCGAGAGAAAAAACCGCCAACCGGCATCGCGACACATACGTACCGCCGCGATCGTCTCGGTAATCGTACCAATCTGATTTAACTTGATCAATGCGGCATTTGCGGTCTTTTGACTTACTCCGCGCGCGATATATTGCGTGTTTGTGACGAAGATATCGTCACCCACCACCTCGATCTTATCGCCAAGGCGTGCCGTAAAGCGTTGGAATCCCGCCCAATCTCCTTCTGCCAGCGGGTCTTCCCACAAGATAATAGGGTATTTAGCCACCCATTCCGCCGCGATGTCGATCAGTGCGTCGCTGTCTTTTCGGCCACCCCCAGACCATTTCAGCTCATATTGATCCACCAGATTAGCGGAAAATGAGTTGGCAGCGGAATCGACCGCTACCGCAATATCCTCGCCGGGGATATAGCCCGTTTTTTCAATCGCCTCCAAAATGATTTCAATCGCCGCTTCGTTGCTGGGTAAGTTAGGTGCGAAACCGCCCTCATCACCAACGCTAGTCGCTAAGCCGCGCGCCTTAAGCAACCCCTTCAACACATGGAAGGTTTCCGCAACATAGCGCAACCCCTCCCGGAAAGACGGTGCGCCAATGGGTATCACCATGAATTCTTGAAAATCAACACTATTATCCGCGTGCGCCCCTCCATTTAGTATATTCATACAGGGAACAGGAATGCGTTGCGCACCAGCACCGCCCAAGTACTGATACAGCGGTAAACCACTCGCGATGGCCGCCGCCCGTGCCACAGCCATGGAAACACCCAATATAGCGTTAGCACCCAGCACCGCCTTATTTTCTGTGCCATCCATTGCTAGCATCAACTGGTCTATTTCCGCCTGCCGGCGGGCGTCTTGGCCGACCAACGCAGGGCCAATTTTTTCCCGCACATTCATGACAGCCTGGAGCACACCTTTTCCACCGTAACGCGTCTGATCTCCATCGCGCAATTCTCGTGCCTCGTTTGCTCCTGTGCTAGCGCCAGAAGGAACCGACGCAACAGCTGTCACCCCGCCATTCAATGTCACAAACACGCGCACGGTGGGATTCCCCCTTGAATCCAGGATCTCTAACGCATCGATGGAAGCAATTCGATTATTCATTAAGCTCTCCTAATTCTTGATGGCCGCGCGCAGAAACACCCGCTCGCATCCCCTGAGATTATGCGCGCCCGCAAGACCAAAACAAAAGCACTACCAGTCACCAGATACAACTGGAACAACTTCATTGGCCATGGCAAACATTCAGTTTGCCTCGACACGAACACGCACAACTATCGGCATGGCACTTGAAGAATACGTGCCCGCAGCAACCGTATGCTTGATATAGGCTAGCACCATCACCGTGCTGACTCTCCGGACCGGAGTCCATGGTTGTCCTCCGCAAAATACGATGGACAATGCCACCCGTTAGTCTGCCGTAGCCCACAAAACAAGTGCCGCCGGCATACCGTCGCATCGATGCACTATCTACTTACATAATACGACGCGTCACAGAAAGAAATACGAGGCGCAGACCGTTTGGCCAACCAGGCAAAACGGTCAATCACGTCAATGAGCCATTCCCTTTGTCATTCATAATTAAGGGTGCGTAACTTAGCGCTGTCCGACAAAAATAACCTCATAGCTACGACCAGACTGATTCCCAGTCAACTTTTTCGCTATAATGCAGCGCATTGTCGCCTCATTGCGCGAAAGCCTGCCCATTGAATCAATCGCTGCGCAAAATCCTAAGTGCCCTCATCGTTCCCGCCCTGGTGTTAGCGGCGACGATTATGTTGCTGCCCCGCGTCGCGGCCTTACCACCACCGCTGCACCGGCTGGCGGACTACGCCCCGTGGCTATTGGCTGGGCTAGGTATGCTGCTCAGCCTGCGCTTCAACCGCGGCCGGGTATTCTTTGTATTGGCAGTCCTCACCTTGGCTGCCACAGGTTACCGCAGTTTCCTCTGGCATCAGCCGCCGAGTCTTACTGCCGATGCCATACACGCTGCGGTGTGTCTGTTGCCGCCACTTAATATCATGCTATTTTGCTGGTTGAAGGAACGCGGTGTTCTTACTATCCACGGTGCGTTGCGTTTCGGCTGGCTACTGTTCCAGTTAGGCCTGGCCACCTGGATTATTCTTGCCCACCGGGTGGAGCTCCTGCATTTCCTTCAGCGAACCTGGCTACCCACCCGCTGGCTGGCTTGGACAACGTTGCCCCAGACGGGATTGATCATCATCGGGATCAGCGTGATGGCCGTGGCAGCGAAAACCACCGCCAAACCTGCCCCCATCGAAATTGGGCTGCTGGGCGCGCTAGCGGCTTTTATCGCTGCCTGCCACTGGCTAGCAACGGAGGACGCTTTTCTTATTCTAGTGGCAGCGGCAGCATTGATCTTGACTCTCAGCGTGATACAAGACTCTTATCATATGGCCTACCGGGACGAACTTAGCGGCCTGCCAGGGCGCCGAGCATTAAACGAGACTTTACTCAGACTGGGGCGACATTACACCGTCGCCATGCTAGATGTAGACCACTTCAAGCAGTTCAATACCCGTTATGGTCATGACGTGGGTGACCAGGTGCTCAAAATGGTTGCCGCCAAGATGATGCGGGTAGGCGGCGGCGGGCGCGCATTTCGTTATGGTGGCGAAGAGTTTACCATTATTTTTCCACGTAGAGACATGGACGAGGCCATCCCCCACTTGGAAGCACTACGACAAGCTATCGCCGCCAGCCGCCTCGTGCTGCGCGGTGCGGATCGCCCATCACAGACAAAACGGGGAAGAACAATGCGCGGCAACAAGCAAGATGATGGTGGCGTGGCAGTCACCATCAGCATTGGCGTGGCACAGCGTGACGAACACAACAAGACACCGCCAGCCGTTGTCAAGGCCGCCGACCAGGCACTCTACCGTGCGAAGAACAATGGACGAAACCAGACCAGCGATTAAACGGCCAAAACCATTATAGCCATAAGGCCAGCATAGCCATTAGGATCAGACCCACCGTCACTAAAGAAAATTTAGCCCAGCGCCAACGGCGATCAAAAAAAGCTTCTTTGATGATATCAAGCACCGAAATATAGAGAAAAGTGCCCGCCGCCAGGGCATCAAACACCGCCTCGAAAAAATACCCGGTATCCCCCGCCGATAGGTGCGTAAACAGCGAACCAAAAATGATACCCAGTGGCGTCGCGAGCGCAAACAATAGCAATGTGCGGATAATTTGCCGACGGCTAACCCCCCCCTGATGCAGCGAAATCCCCAACGCGAACGCAGCGGAACCCTTGTGCGCGATGATGGCGATAAAAATCGCCAACGACCCCCAGAACGTCCCCGCCATGCCCAAAGCAAGCCCCGCCAGCAGGGAGTGGATCGCCAACACCAGCGCCATAACGTAGGGATATAAAGGTTTGTTAGTGGCCGTCGGCAAGCGGCGACGCAGATCTACTAGTAAAATTTCTTCTAGGAACAGCATGAGCATAAAACCCACACTCGCCAGCAAAAAAGCGAGGGGGAATTTTTTCTGCGGCGTCAATGCATGAAAAATTGATGTCGCATCTGGCAGCATGTGGAACAGGGCAACGCCGAGAAAAATTCCGCCCGCCAAGGCGTTACCCAGGGAAAATAGTAGATCACGACGGGATGACACATGCACCCGCATGGAAAGCAAACCGCCCGCCCAGGCGGTGACGAGAATAACCGCTATCGCGACAAACTTAAACGCAAAAATACCCATATCAGGAAGAATTCTGTCCGCGGTGGTGGGCAGTTATTCTCCAAATAGCTGCTATGAGGACACCACTTGACTAACATCGCGCACCGCACCCTTGGCGGCGCTAGTGGTGAGTGAGGCATACGCACGCAACGCCGTAGAAACTGAGCGCTGGCGATTTTCCGGCTGCCACGCGCGCGCGCCCTTGGCGGTCATCGCGACACGGCGCTGGGCAAGAACCTCACTATCTACGCGAAGATGAATTATGCGCCGAGGAATATCGATATCTATTGTGTCACCCTCCTCCACCAACCCAAGCGCACCGCCCTCCGCCGCCTCTGGCGAAACGTGGCCGATCGACAAGCCGGAGGTGCCACCGGAAAAACGACCATCGGTAAGTAATGCGCAGACGGTTCCCAAGCCTTTGGATTTGAGGTAGCTGGTAGGATAAAGCATCTCTTGCATCCCCGGCCCGCCGCGCGGGCCCTCGTAGCGGATGATCACCACATCGCCAGGTTGAATACGATCGTTCAGAATACTGTCAACCGCACTGTCCTGGCTGTCAAAAAGGCGCGCCCGACCACTAAAAACAAGAATACTTTCATCCACCCCAGCGGTTTTAACAATGCAGCCGTCCTCGGCGATATTGCCGAATAGCACAGCTAACCCACCATCCTGGCTATAAGCATGATCACGATTACGAATACCGCCAGCGAGACGGTCGAGATCGAGTTGGTCGAAATATCGGCACTGGCTGAAAGCCACGGTGGTCGGCACGCCACCGGGTGCCGCACGGTAGAAAGTCTGTACGGTGTCGTCGGTCGTCTGGCACACATCCCACTGCGCCAGCGCAACGGCCAAGGACGTGCTATGTACTGTCGGTGTATCGCGATGAATCAGCCCGGCACGATCCAGCTCACCCAAAATCGCCATGATGCCACCAGCGCGGTGAATATCTTCCATATGATAGTCCGCGCTGCTTGGTGCCACCTTGCACAAATTAGGTACTCGGCGCGATAATTGGTCGATGTCGGCCATCGTGAAATCCACGTCGGCCTCATGCGCCGCCGCCAACAGATGCAATACGGTGTTGGTGGATCCGCCCATAGCGATATCCACCGTCATGGCATTCTCAAAGGCCACCCCGCTAGCGATGCTACGCGGCAACGCTGACACGTCATCGTGCTCGTACCAGCGTTTTGCTAATGCCACCACCAATCTCCCCGTCTCCAGAAATAAGCGTTTGCGTTCAACATGAGTCGCCACTAGCGTCCCATTACCTGGTAACGACAGCCCCAACGCCTCGATCAGACAATTCATCGAATTGGCGGTGAACATGCCAGAGCAGGAACCGCAAGTAGGACAGGCGACGCGTTCCATTTGCGCCGACTCAGCATCGCTGACTGAGGCATCTACTGCCGCCACCATCGCATCCACAAGATCAAGATGACGCGTCTCACCATGAATCACCACCTTGCCTGCCTCCATCGGTCCGCCAGAAACAAACACGGTAGGGATATTAAGCCGTAGCGCCGCCATCAACATTCCGGGCGTAATTTTGTCGCAATTGGAAATACACACCAAAGCGTCTGCACAATGCGCGTTCACCATATATTCCACAGAATCGGCAATTAAATCGCGCGACGGCAAACTGTAGAGCATGCCGCCGTGGCCCATCGCGATCCCATCGTCAATGGCAATCGTGTTGAATTCTTTAGCGATACCGCCAGATTGCTCAATTTCCCGCGCCACCAATTGGCCCATGTCCTTAAGATGAACGTGCCCCGGCACAAATTGCGTAAAGGAATTGGCCACGGCAATAATTGGCTTGCCAAAATCACCTTCTTGCATGCCGGTGGCGCGCCATAACGCACGCGCGCCGGCCATGTTACGACCATGGGTAGTAGTGCGTGAACGATATTCGGGCATGAGTAATCCTTTATGGTAAGACGATGGTCAATGAGTCTGCGTATAATGTGCAATTTTAGCCTAGAAAGCTCTCCACATGCTGATTCATCCAGATATCAACCCGATTGCGCTGCACCTTGGCCCACTGAAGGTTCGCTGGTACGGCCTGATGTATTTACTCGCTTTTGTTATGGCACTGCTACTAGGCAAGTATCGCATTAAAACTCAGCCAAACGCAGGCTGGCGTGCGGAGGAGTTCGACGACGCGCTGTTCTACGGCGTGCTGGGCGTGGTACTGGGTGGCCGACTGGGCTACGTGTTATTTTACCAACCAGCATATTATTTTGCCCATCCACTACAAATTTTTGCCGTATGGTCAGGCGGCATGTCGTTCCATGGCGGCTTTCTCGGCGTATTACTCGCCATGTGGTTCGTCGCTCGACAGAGCGGCAAGCATTGGCTTGCCATCACCGACTTCATCGCACCACTGGTCCCACTTGGCCTAGGCGCAGGACGAATTGGCAATTTCATCAACGGCGAGCTATGGGGCCGGCCAACCAATGTGCCCTGGGCTATGATCTTCCCCCGCCATGACATGATTCCACGTCATCCTTCCGAACTCTACGAATTCGCCCTGGAAGGCATCGTTCTCTTTATTATCCTTTGGTGGTTTTCCGCCAAGCCTCGCCCGCTGGGCGCGGTGTCCGGTATTTTTCTTCTCGGCTACGGCACCTTCCGCTTTCTAGTAGAATTCACGCGCGCCCCGGACGCATTCCTCGGTCTGCTGGCCCTCGGCCTGAGCATGGGTCAATGGTTGTCGCTACCAATGATCATCGCCGGGATTGGTCTGCTCATGTGGTCCTACCGCCGCAAACATAATTAGATGAATGGGCGCGGCACACTCGAGTACGCTGCGCCCATTCATCTTTCGAGAAGAATATTGTAGAATACGCCTCCGTGGGGGCGTAGCTCAGCTGGGAGAGCGTCGCGTTCGCAATGCGAAGGTCAGGAGTTCGATCCTCCTCGTCTCCACCACCTGTTTATGCTCCACCTCATCTAGACTGTACGCAGCACCAGCTACCGCATCTGGCAACACCGTAAATTTTCACCGACTGTACGACAAAATAACCGGGGGAAAGCGTCATCGCCTGGACACCTGATTCACATAACGGCCATAAATGATCGATGACGGGTGCGGAACTGAGGATACCACCGATGAGAAATCTCAAGAGATATCACAGACAATCTGGCAACGACGATGGCCGATAAATTCATTAGTGATCAAATCCCTTCGTGGTACGCGCAACCATAAAAAAGGGCGGCCCGAAGGCCGCCCGAATACGCTTAATAAATTAAGAGAAAACTATTCCACGCGTTCGCCATGGAGACTGAGATCGAGACCTTCTCGTTCGTCTTCTTCTGTCACACGCAGACCGATTACGACATCAATAACTTTGAGGATGATGTAAGAGGCGACCGCCGTGTATGCTGTCACCGCAACAACAGCAACAATTTGCGTAACTACCTGGCCACCATTACCTTCTAGCAAACCAGCGGTGCCACCAATCGCCTTGATCGCGAACACACCAGTCAGAACGGCACCGATCATGCCGCCGATGCCGTGTACCCCAAAAACATCCAGCGAGTCGTCATACCCCAATTTATGTTTGAGGGCACTGGCGCTCCAGAAGCAGACAACGCCGGCGATAATGCCGATTGCCAACGCACCCATCACACCCACGAAACCCGAGGCCGGGGTAATCACCACCAACCCGGCAACCGCACCAGACGCGATACCCAAGACGCTGGGCTTGCCTTTGGCGAGCCACTCCGCAAACATCCAGCTCAATGCAGCGGCCGCCGCAGCGATTTGGGTAACGACCATCGCCATGCCGGCACGACCATCGGCAGCCAATGCGGAGCCGGCATTAAAGCCAAACCAGCCGACCCACAACATGGCGGCACCCATAACCGTAAGGGTCAAGTTATGCGGTGCCATAGCTTCCTTGCCGTAGCCGACGCGTTTGCCGAGCATAAGGGCGGCGACCAGACCGGCCACACCCGCGTTGATATGTACCACCGTACCACCGGCAAAATCGAGCACACCTTTCCCGGCCAACCATCCGCCTGGCCCCCAAACCCAGTGAGCAATCGGTGAATACACTACCAGCGACCAAATCCCCATGAACCATAGCATGGCGGAGAATTTCATGCGGTCGGCAAAAGCACCCGCGATCAACGCTGGGGTGATAATGGCAAACGTCATCTGGAACATCATGAACACCGACTCGGGAATCGAGCCATCCAGCCCGTTAACTGTCATCCCCCTGAGAAATAGTCGACTTAAGCCACCGACAAATGGGTTGCCACTGGTAAACGCCAACGAATAACCTACGACAATCCACAAAACCGTGACCAAGGCAGCGGTCGCGAAACTTTGCATCAGGGTCGCCAACACGTTCTTCTTGCGCACCATCCCGCCGTAAAATAGCGCTAACCCAGGGATGGTCATCAGCAATACCAGCGCAGTGGATGTCAGCATCCACGCCGTATCGCCACGATTGAGCGTTGATTTAGCCGCCGCGGGGGCGGGGGCCGGTGCCGGCATCGCGGTAGGCGCGGTGATGACCGGTTGCGCAGGAATAGGCACTGACACCGCCGCTTCGTCAGCGAGACTTAAGCCACTGACACCGAAGGTAGCCAGCAAAAACAGCAATAATAACAATCGCTTCATGAGTAGCTCCTCTACAGGGCATCCGGACCGGTCTCGCCGGTACGAATGCGAACAACTTGTTCAAGATCGAAAACAAAAACTTTACCGTCACCGATTTTTCCGGTTTTAGCGGAGTTCTCGATAGCCTCAATTACCTGATCAAGAAGGTCCGCCGGTACTGCGGCCTCAATTTTGACCTTAGGCAAAAAATCCACCACGTATTCCGCGCCCCGGTAAAGTTCGGTATGCCCTTTTTGCCGCCCAAAACCCTTAACCTCGGTAACGGTAATACCCTGCACACCGATGGATGAAAGCGCTTCACGCACCTCGTCAAGCTTGAACGGCTTGATAATTGCGGTAACAAGTTTCATTAAAAACTCCTGGTTGGCCGCACGACCGCCCACTTCCCGCCGTCGTGCGAGTGAAAATCAATGAATTTTAGAAGCTGCGGCTCACAGAAACAATCAGCTTACCCTTGCCAAGGTCTGTCGTGTCACTATTTGCGAGGGAAGCCGTATTGTCATACGTCTGGCTGTTGGTTGCCTTGACGTAGGCAAGGCTCGCATCCCATCCACCGTGGAAAGACCGGTCGACGCTAACCTTATAGTCGTTGTAGTCTGCCGAAGCGCTATTCGCCACGTCAGTCCGCCCGGCGTGCAAGCCAAGAGAAAAGTCATTTGGCAGAGGAATATCTGCCGACAGGTCAAGGTAGCTGGATCCTTGCGTATTTTCCACACCGAAAGAATCCGTAGTCGTGCGCGAATATTTAAGGCTAACCCACTTATAGGAAATGCCGGCGTTCCACTCTAGGGTATTGTAATTTTTTGATGCGCCTGGCGGGGTGCTTTTATCGTTGTTCGCGCCAGGATAATAATAACCATACAACCCGGCGGTCCAACTCCAATCGTTGTTGATTTTGCCGTTGTATCCACCATAATAATCCCATTCCAACGAGCCGCCCGCGTATTGATTACCGCTAACGTTAGATAGCCAGGTACCGGCATACCAACCACTATCGAAGTTAACATCGAGTCCTCCTTGGAGCGCTGGTTCGTGCCAAGTTTGCGTCAGCCCACGAAAATAATAGTCGCTGACGACGGCAACATTGGTCGATACCGTGTAGGGTGCCGCGCTATCGGTCGCCTGAGCAGAGGACATCCCCAACATCGCCGGTAATGAAACAATACCTGCCACAAGCAATCCCTTAGTTAATTTTCGCATGATTTACTTCCTTTATTTGGTTGACGCATAAAAACAAAAAATCACCTAAACTCAATTAGGCGCAGCCTGTTAAGCACAAGCCATGCCAAACGTTTTATCGTGCTAAAACAGATGGATACACGCGCGCACCTGCGGCCATTTTCCACAACAGCCCATTATCGGGGCGTGTTTTCTTAAGGCGCACCAAAACCAGGCGTTCCCTCGGTGCCATTTTTCCACATAGTTATCATAGTGCTTTTCTCACCACGGCTCTTGCGGTTACCATTAACCCTATCTGGACATTTAACGAGATCGCCCACCGTAGATTCTAAATGCTTAAGGATGAGGAACACCATGTTACACAACAAGCTATTTGACGAAATCAGCCGCAAAGTCAATGCCGTGATCGCAGAAAGCCCGGTCAAAGATGTAGAAAAAAATCTGCGTGCAGTCTTACACAGCACATTCGCCAAATTTGACTTAGTCACCCGCGAAGAATTCGACATCCAACAAGCGGTATTGCTGCGCAGCCGAGAAAAGCTGGCGCATCTGGAAGACCGCGTTGCCGAATTGGAACGCACCATGCGCCAAAAAGATGGGGTGGAGCCATCCACTGAAACACCGCCACCGGACAGCGATTAAGCGAGGGAGATGTCCCTCGCCGTTCTATATAGTCGCGCCGCCACTGGCATGGAGGCGCCACTGGTCACTGTGGAGGTGCATTTATCCAATGGCCTACCAAGCTTTACAATTGTCGGGCTGCCAGATACCGAAGTAAAAGAGAGTAAGGACCGGGTACGTTCAGCGTTGCTGAATTCCTGTTTTGAATTTCCAGCGCGGCGAATCACCGTTAACCTCGCACCAGCAGATCTACCAAAAGAAGGAGGGCGCTTCGACTTGCCGATCGCTCTCGGCATTCTCGCGGCCTCGGGGCAACTGCCCACGACCGAACTCGAACACTACGAGTTTACTGGTGAATTGGCTTTAACCGGAGCATTACGTCCGGTGCGCGGCGCGCTGGCGATGACCTACCAGGCCAGCGGCGACGGTCGCTGCTTCATTTTACCAACCGACAACGCCGCCGAGGCATCACTCGTTGCGGCGGCAATAGTCTACCCCGCACCATCGTTATTGGCGGTCTGTGCGCATTTGGTAGGACAAGAATCACTGATTCGCCATTATCCAACAGCATCAGCTGCTGCACCGCCAGATCTCGATTTCAATGAGGTAAGGGGTCAGGCAATGGCCAAGCGTGCGCTCGAAGTCGCGGCGGCAGGAACTCATAGCGTATTGATGAGCGGTCCACCAGGAAGCGGAAAATCGATGCTAGCCGCCCGGCTACCGGGCATCCTTCCGGCCATGTCAGACACAGAAGCCTTGGCGGCGGCAGCGGTTCAATCTCTCGCTGCAGGCGGCTTTCACCTTGAACGCTGGCGACAGCGGCCATTCCGCGCTCCCCACCATACCGCGTCAGCGGTCGCATTAGTGGGTGGTGGCAGCCGCCCCCGCCCCGGAGAAATATCTCTGGCGCACCATGGCTTACTGTTTCTCGACGAATTGCCGGAGTTCGACCGTAAGGTGCTAGAGGTGCTGCGTGAACCACTGGAATCCGGGCATATAACCATTTCCCGCGCCGCCCACCACACTGATTTTCCCGCGCAGTTCCAACTAGTAGCGGCGATGAATCCGTGTCCCTGCGGCTACCTCGGCCATCCCTCCGGCCGCTGCCGCTGTACGCCGGATCAAGTCGCGCGCTATCGGGGAAAAATTTCCGGCCCACTGCTGGATCGTATTGATATCCAAATCGATGTACCAGCGCTGCCGCAAGCTGACATGCTATCCACAACAAGCACAGCGGAAGATAGCATGGTAATTCAGCAACGAGTCGCGGCGGCACACCACAGGGCGTTAGCACGCCAAGGCAAACCCAACGCGGCGCTGTCCCCCAAGGAAACTGAACGCCGAGCCGAACCAGACGCAGCGGCCACGCAGCTGCTAAAACAAGCGATACAGCACCTCGGCCTATCGGCACGGGCGTTCCACCGCGTGTTGAAAGTAGCGCGCACGATCGCCGATCTAGCCGGTGAATCGGCGGTTACCGCCCCGCATATTGCCGAAGCGGTACAGTATCGGCGATTTGATCGTACCTAGGTCGGCCGAAATTCATGCGATTCGTCAAGACTCAAGGTGAACGCACCAAGATCGTTGTTAGCAGATTCTTGCGTATTCCCCTGGCCAGTAGGTAGCGAATCCCGCGATGTATTATCGATGAGCCATGACAAGTTCGAGGGAGAGTCGGCGTTGCGCATTGCTTCATCTAGACTGATCCTGCCGTCAGCGTACAGTCGGTAGAGTGCTTGCTCGAAGGTCTGGCAGCCCGGTGAGAGGCTTTTTTCCATCGCGTCCTTAATCTCATCTATCTTTCCGTTCTTGATAAGTTCCGCGATATGTGTGGTGTTCATCAAAATCTCCACCGCCGGCGATCGTTCGCCGTCAATACCCGGCACCAGCCGCTGAGAAATCACGCTCCTGAGGCTGATAGATAGGTCAAGCAACAAGCTCGGGCGCGCATCGAAGGGAAAGAAGTTGATCATACGACTCATCGCATGATAGCTGTTATTGGCGTGGAGGGTAGATAAGCAAAGATGGCCTGTTTGCGCGTAAGTCATGGCGTGTTGCATGGTGTCACGATCCCGAATTTCGCCAATCAAAATCATATCCGGCGCTTCACGTAGGGCATTCGCTAAGGCGTTGTGAAATGAATGCGTATCAAGGCCAACTTCTCGTTGATTAACCACCGATTTTTTATGTTGATAGACATATTCTATCGGGTCTTCAATGGTAAGAATATGGCCAGTCTTATGATGGTTACGATAGTCGATCATCGAAGCCAGCGTCGTGGACTTCCCTGAGCCGGTCGCACCAACAACCAGAATAAGACCACGCGCCTCCATCGCCATGTCCTTAAGCCGCAGAGGCAACTTCAACGCTTCAATCGTGGGAATCTCACTAGAGACATAGCGGATGACCATAGCAAGCTCACCACGTTGGCGAAAGACATTCACCCGGAAATTACCCACGTCGGCCAAAGCGTAACCAAAATTCATCTCAAGCGCATCCTCAAACACCTGAATTTGCGCTGTGTTCATCAGCGAGTAAGCAAGCGATTGAGCAGTTTCGGCATCCAACACGGGCGTATTGATCGGATGACACACGCCATCCAATTTGATATTGACCCGCGCACCGACAGAAAAAAAGAGATCGGATGCTTTTTTACTGGCCATTAATTTAAGTAACGGAATGATGTCCATAACCCATGTCCCTAGAAACCAGTGCGAGAACTATTTGCCGGAACTACCAATAAACAAAGAAGTGGTCATGTTAGTTTTTATCGTGTCTTTCTACGTCGAGCGCTGAGTCGAACTGTGGCGAGAGATTCGCAAGGCTAGCTAACGCAAAAGCCGCTGTCGGTTGCATGTTGATACAAATCATGCGGACATTCGTGATCTTGCACGCGCCAGCCAACCCATTTAGCCAAGCGAAATAGCCTTGGTCGATGACTGGAAAATTGGATAAATCATAGTATAAACGGCAAATTCCACCTTCTTGGAGACGACGGAGAATGTCTTCGATCAAGTGTGCGGCTTGACCAATGTCCAGTCCGAGAGTCGGCTCCAGCAAGGCGCGCCCACCACCAATCGGTGTAAGATGAAACCCCTCGCTAGCCATTAATCGCGAACTCGGTCCTGAACAGTTACGTTGAACAAGTAGAAACCTGAATATTCATCCGCCGAAAGGCTTCTTTCAGTCCGTCGGACAGACTGGCGCGCGTAGTTACATCACCCAAATCAATATTCAGGCTGGTCAGCGCGCGAGCAATTTCCGGCCTAATACCCGTCAAAATGGCGTCTGATCCCATTAATCGCACAGCGTGTACCATTTGAATTAAATTGTGGGACACTTGCGAATCGATGTGCTTCACTCCGGTGAGATCCATGACGACCGCCTTGGAATGATCACGAGCAATACGGTTAAGCAGCGACTCCATCACCAACAGCGTACGATTCGAATCCAAGGTGCCGATGATTGGCAAAGTTAGCACGCCATCCCAAATTTCAGTAATAGGGGCAGCGACTTCACGCAACTCGGATTCCTGCGCAAATATGGTTTTTTCCTTTTCTTCCAGGTAAGCGCGAAAGACTGCCAGGGTTAACTCGTCAAACGTCCCAGATAAAAATAACAGCAGCTCGCGGGCGTCGTTGACGGTAATTTTGGCATCACCGTTAATGGTTTCGCTGAACAACCGGTGGAGAAATTGCGTGTAACGCACTAGATCCTCCACCCGGCCACCGCGCTCCATGATTTGCCGTGATAGGCTGTGAAAAAAAATCTCCAGCGCATGAAAGGCCGGCGAGCTATCGTCTCCGGGATCTTTCGATGATAATAGCGCAACGAACAAATTGAGAAATTCGACACTAAAATCCTGAACTTCCTCGCTATTGAGCAGATTATTGCTGCCGCCGAAAAGCGTTTGCCCTTCGCGCTCAATTTCGGTGGTAATGTTGCCGATTTGGGGCTTAAGTAGATGGGTCAATTTGATGGCGGGATGTTGCTGTGCCATTTGAGTATCTCCTTTGGTTAAGGATTGTTGGCGCGGACCACACAGACGGATTGGTCATCTAGGAACCTGCCCATAGTATTCCCCAATATATAGGCGATCAACTGCGGTGAATGGCTAAATAACCCTGGAAAACGAGATTCATCCCAATTGCGACGAATACCGTCGCTAGCAGTCACCACCAAACATCGATTGCCTATGTCGAACTGAAAATGAGACATGACCTTGTGTTCCCGCCCAAGGACACCTGGCGAGAAAGCCAATGTGTGCGGCACTTCGCCGCCAAACACCTTAGCGCACATATCGCCGACCCCAGTGATTTGTACCGTTTTCGCCGCCAGCCCGATTTCCCCCGTAATCGCCACGGCACCACGCGAACCATGCAGTTGCTGGTCAACCGCCATCAGCAGCTGTTCGGGAGACAGACCATATAGCAACAATGCGCCGAGATTAGCCGTGGTATTTTGAGCGACTTCCCCATGCCCCAACCCGTCCAAATGCAGCCAGAGGAGCCTGTCACGGTGATGGTGAAAATAGACACGATCCCCATTATAACGGCCGTCGGAAAGGGCACGGAAAAACAAGCCACTTTCCACGAGTGATGGTGTATTACGTGGCGTTGTTTTTTCCCGCGTATGCCAAAGCCGGAAACGGGCGAGTATCGCCGTTCCGTTCCAGCGCTTATTTACGCCGAAAGTCTCTTGCTGAGCGTAAACTGCGCTTTCGTCACTTAATCGAGCAATGCTACCCAACCCCTTTCCGAGGGTATGGGTGGTAGAAAAATGATCCTGCCACGCAAGCGCCAAATTACGGATCCCCGGACCATAGTCCAACGCAAAAAGATCCAGGACGGGGCCAGGTTGTAACCACAGCTGGATAATGCCACAACTCTTAGCATGCTTGAGCTGATTGCTGATCATTTCACCAGCGACGAGATTCATATTTTCCTGCTGAAGCGGCGAAATACCCATGCGGCGACCGACGGAACTAACTCGTGCCCGCAGCAAGATCGCCGCACTTTCATCCTTGACCACACCGTGGTATAGCAAGCGACAGTCGGTGATGCTGTCCATCACAGCGACTCCACGCACCTCGTCCACCCAATCAGTCGCCGTCACAGAAAGCATGGCAGCCCTTCTGGGAGGATGCACGGCACCGGTCCATAACAACTTGGCCACGGCCAGCACGCTTGGCCGCATACAAGGCATTATCCGCGCGGTTGATAAAGCGTTTCAAGGTGTCGTCAGGGTAACGTTGAGGAGAAACAGTGGTAATGCCAATACTGACCTTGCCATTCATCATTGCGAGAATTTGCAACGATTTTTTGCGGGCAGTGCGGCGGTCAGTAAAAACCAGCAGCGCAAACTCATCCCCGCCGACCCGAAAGGCGTAATCGACATCTTGCCGAATACTTTCTTTCATTGCGTGCGCCATTTTATTTAAGTAACCGTCACCAAATTGATGGCCGAATTCATCGTTAACCGCTTTAAAAAAATCGAGATCCAGCAACACCAGTGATAGATTTTCCCCTTTCTGGCGCTGCGTGCGCTTAAAAGCTGAGCCGATCCGTTCATCAAAGGCACGGCGATTTAGCAACCCGGTCAATGGGTCCGTTTCCGCCTGACGTGCGCGCTCCCATAATTCGGTTTGGTGCTGCGCTAGCTCCTCTTGGAGCTTTTTCAATTCAGCTTCGGTCCGTGTTCTGGTTTCGTCAAGGTGACGAATCATGGCTATGTTGCGCTGAAGAAGAAGGCCGGGGTCGGTTATCGCCGTCGATTGCTGTAGCTGCCGTCGCACCTGCTGGACACACGCCATTTCCGGTCGCGGCGTTAGTGTCGCCAGGGAAAAGCGGCAGAGTGCCTCGCCCGTCCCCCACTCGACCACCAATGAGTGCTGGTCTAGCAATAGGCGAACTGGCAGCGGAAAACCACTCGTGGCCCCAGCCGCGCGCAAACTGGCAGCTAACCGCAGAGAATTACGGGCGACAGAAAATGAACTGGCGCCAAGTTGTGTCGCCGCGTCGAGCACAAAACGGAGAAAATATTGTAAATCAGGCTCGATCGGTAGATTCTGTTCCAGCAATGCTGTTACCCCCATACCAATGCGCCTCCAGTAGACCATAAAACGGATAAAGCGAGACGAGCATGGCCGCCACCGGCGCTTGCGATCGCTCTTGTCTGATATTATGCACTTAATTCGATTGTCGATAAAATAAGGATGGCGGCTTCGCGCATGCCACGACGAGGAGATGCGATGCAAGCGTTAGCCAGTTGGAAAGAAGAAAAACGTTCAGCCTATCTTTACCGAATCGTCTCCGATGCCGAGTGTGGCACCCCGCGCCAAATGTTGTTTCTCGAACTGGCTGCTGCCGCTGAGCGACAAGCGGGGATTTGGGCAAACGTGGTACGCGCAGATGGTGGAGCAGTGCCGGAGACGTATCGTCCAGATGTACGCACCATAATTGTGGCAGCGCTGGTGGGGAAACTTGGCCCTCGCCGACTACGCGCCATATTGGCCGCAATGAAGGTGCGGGGCATGTCGCTCTACCGCAAAGCTGACCCCGGCCACCCGCTCCCTTTGTCACCAAAAGCGGAAGCCAGCCGCCACGGTGGCATCGAGCAAGGAGGTCAATTGCGCGCGGCAGTGTTTGGTGCCAATGACGGCTTGGTATCTAACGCCAGCTTGATTATGGGTATTGCGGGGGCGACCCATTACAGCGGGGCGATTCTATTGACTGGATTAGCTGGATTGCTCGCGGGGGCATTCTCTATGGCAGCCGGGGAATATATCTCCGTACGTTCCCAAAGAGAGATGTATGAATATCAGATTGGGTTAGAGCGGGAAGAATTGGAGTGTTATCCTGAGGAAGAAGCGGCTGAACTTGCCTTAATCTTCGCGGCGCGCGGGTTGCCCAAGGATGCTGCCCAGCGACTAGCCGACACGGTTATCGCGGATCCGGATAAAGCGCTGGATACGCTGGCGCGAGAAGAGCTCGGACTAAATCCTGACGAGCTAGGCGCACCATGGGGAGCGGCATTTTCGTCGTTCTTCTCATTTACCACGGGAGCAGCTATCCCGTTGCTGCCCTTTCTATTCGGCAGCAACGCAACCAACCTGGTGATTTCCATCGGGCTGACAGCAGTAGCGTTGTTCGCTGTCGGTGCCGCCATTAGCTTATTCACCGGCCGCAGCGCCTGGCTAAGCGGGCTGCGTATGTTACTGATCGGTACCGCCGCTGGTGCCTCGACTTACCTAATCGGAACACTTATCGGAACCGCGCTCAACTAAGCGCGCGGCAATTTTCCGCCGCACCGACCGCCAAATTAACATTGTTCCCAGGGCAGTCCATCAAAGCGCCAGCCATTGACCGTGCTCCGATGATGCTGATCATCCAGGTCGCCCTCGAAACCATGGAGCACATTGTAAACATCGTGCATGCCGGCCTGTTCCAGGGCCAACCCCGCCTCCTCTGATCGTTTGCCACTACGACAAATCAACACAGCCGGGCGGTTAATGCTGGTAGCCATTTTTACTTCCGCTACAAAATGGGGGTTAATCTCCCAATCCGGCGAGTTGTACCACGGAATCAACAATGCGCCGACGGGATGGCCGACAAACAAAAACTCCACTTCACTGCGCACGTCGATAAACACGGCATCACGATTAGCCTGCAAGAATTCATGTATTTGGCGAGGAACCGCATGCTGCATAGCGCATCTCCTTAGTCATAAATAGAGGAGCTAAGGCTTTCCAGTATAGATGAGCATCGCGCTAACCTCTACGGCCGACACGGGCAATTAGCCACCGAGCTTTTCAGCCATCACTTCATCCATCAGCGTCAAACCGACAAAAGCGTCCTTAGCATAAAACACGTTAGCGGAACCAACGTAAGCCGCACGGCAATCATTCTCCACGAAGCGGCGAGTTAGCGCTGCGCCGCCCAGAATGACGGGAATAGCCACACCATCACGCGCCATTTCTTCCAGGTTTTCCTTCATGATCACTGTCGATTTCACCAGCAGGCCCGACATGCCGATAGCATCAGCACGA
>VAOX01005922.1_pt1 | contig 47657 bp, 39 predicted proteins | sample 3393891 | NCBI WGS metagenome assembly VAOX01 (sample SAMN08290429, study PRJNA428436) | hydrothermal vent metagenome | isolation source: Deep-sea hydrothermal vent chimney | place: Indian Ocean: Southwest Indian Ridge | depth 2822 m m
AATCTTGCGGCTACGGCAGTGTATGCAGGTTGTTCGGTAGGCGTAGGCAGTAGTCTGGAGAAAGGTAAAGGGTTTAGTTACAGTTTTTATACCATATCGGGAAGTGGTTCCAATAAAACAGGTACCGCTACCTCAATTCAAACGCAGGGTATTCGTTATCCTGCAGCAGCTTGCTTATAAGGTGATGAGATGAAAACAGTTATTCAGTTAATTATTTCAGGCATATTTTTAATTGTGGTTAATCAGGTGAGTGCAGCACCGGATGAGGCAGGATTATTAAGTCCGATTCCTGAGCTTAAAAGGGGGTCGCCACAACCGAATCTGGTTGAAAAATATCTGGCCATTGAATCGCTGTCCTTGCGTATAAGCCTCGATAAAAGCTTACATGGTTTTGTTGAAGGTAAGGTTTGCGATGCCTGTAAAAAGGTGACAGTAACGATTACCCCGCAAACAAAAGCCTATAGCAATAATATTGAAGTGCCATTAAAACAGGCAGGAAGTCGTCTGGGGCGTTATGCCACGGTGATTTATGAAGTCAAAACAAAGCAAGTGATTGCCATACGCTGGTAGCCGCTTTGTTATCAACGTTATAGTAATGCAGTGCGGTATTCTGGCGAATACGTAAACGGTTTGAGGGAATGATTATGTTAAAACTTACAGATAAAATACAGTTAATTCTGGTCAGTGCACTGATTGGCATCCTGGTCAGTGCGCCGGTATTTGCTGATGATACTGAAATTTACAGCACCGCCAGCACGCTCACCCAGAAAACCCAGCCAAATGTATTATTTGTCTTAGATACATCCGGCAGTATGAATGATCCGACCCAGTCACGTCCGGTTTATAAACCCAGTACAGATTATTCTGGTGGCTCAGGCTGTTATGATAAGAATAAAGTTTATGCGATTATCCCTCCCTATAGTCTGGTGAGTTCTAATAATGCACAAATATTGTGTACATTTTCATCACAAGGGTTTGATTATTATGTCACTCAGGTTAATCGAAGCGCGGTTAAGTGTAAGGCGGCCGATACCTTAGATGCAACGGGGTCCTATCTCGGCACGTTATCGCAATACAGAAAAAATGCATGGGTGAATGATTTCACTAATCAACCTGCCACCAAAGATTTAACCGCTTATGTTGAGTGTCAGGCCGACAGTGGCATTGATGGGCAATATGCTGGTAGTGCAAAAAAATGGGCCTCATCAACGAATGGTCCCTGGTCGAGTTCCCCCAGTGACTCCATTAACTGGGGGCAGACAGGAACCTCCACTACTCTCTACAGCGGTAACTATCTCAACTATATTATTAATGTACCGTCAACCTATGGCAAGTCAAAAATTCAGGTGATGCAGAAGGTGATCAGTAATCTGGTCAACAGTACCACAGGAATTAATATTGGCCTGATGCGTTTTGATAGCTTTGGTAATGGCGGTATGGTGGTTACCCCGATGGGGGGTATCAAAACCAACCGCAGCAGTTTTATCAAAGCCTTAAATACAATGACAGCCGGCGGTGTCACACCATTGGCAAAAACTTTATATGAATCAGCGATGTATTATGAAGGTAAAGCGGTTGATTATGGTTTAGCCAGCCACCCTGTTAAAAGTATCGCTGCTTCCAGAATTGGTGGTACGCTCAGCTCCAAGACATACAAGTCGCCTATAACCAATTCCTGTCAGAAGAACTTTACTATTTTACTAACGGATGGTTTCGCCAATAATGATATTCTATATAGTTCGCGGTTAAAGAAGCTTCAATTAACTTCCTGCCAGGGTGACTGCCTGGATGAAATTGCTGGTTCTATTGGTACCAATGACCAAAGCCCTCTAAAGGGCAATCAAGTGATATCTACCTACACCATCGGTTTTATGGTGAATAACCCGTTATTAAAAGATACGGCAAGTGCCAGTTTTAAGGCAACCGGTGCAGGCAAGTATTTACTGGCGAATAATGCCAGCACACTAACTAAAGCCTTTAGTGATATTCTGGTTGATATTAATGCAGTGGATACCTCTTTCTCCTCACCTGCTGTGTCGGTGAATGCTTTTAATCGTACCACCCATCTTAATGATCTGTATTTCACCCTGTTCAAACCAGGTAAAGGTGCACACTGGGATGGTAACTTCAAAAAATACAAACTGGCTTTTTTTGTGGATAAGAATGATGTCAATAAAAATGGCAATACGACCGAACGCCTGCCTTATATTGCTGATGCAAACGGTTCAACATATCCACTGAACAATGCAGTCGATCCGGCAACTGGATTTTTTGCAAAGGGTTCGAAAAGTTACTGGACACAGGGGCTGGCGGATGGCCCAACTGTTGCAGCCGGCGGGGCGGCGAGTCTGTTAACCAATACGCGTAAGGTTTACACCTATACCAGTACCTACACGAATGATAACGGTGTATTCAGGCCGACGGCGGCCGCTGCCGTATTAACGGCAAGTGCCGATGCAGTGAAAAAAACCAATACGGCGATCACTGCGGCGCTGTTAAATATTACCGGCTTACCCGACAAAATAGCGGGTACACCGCGGATTAAAACCTTGCTCGACTGGGCTGCAGGCATTGATGTGCTGGATCAGTATGGTACGCCGGGAACCACCACCGATGCGCGCACGATTATGGGTGATCCATTGCATTCTGAACCGGCGCTGGTGCAATATGGTGGCACCGCAACAAAGCCTGATCTGGTGGCTTATGTCGCCACCAATGATGGTTATTTGCATGCCTTTAATGTTACTGATGGTAGTGAGATATTTTCTTTTATCCCGAAAGAACTGCTACCCAACTTAAATACTTTAATGGACGATCCCTCCGGTAAGAAAACCTATGGTCTGGATGGCAACGTGGTCGCCTGGGTGGATGATAAAAATGGTGATGGCATTATTAATGGCAGTGATCATGTTTATTTGTATATCGGTATGCGTCGTGGTGGCAGGGATATTTATGCGCTGGATGTAACCGATCGCAATAATCCAAAACTACTTTGGGTGATAAAAGGTGGTAGCGGGGCTTATGCTGAGCTAGGCCAAACCTGGTCAAGCATTAATGTAGAAAAAGTTAAAGCTGGTGGCACGGTAAAAACGGTGCTGATTTTTGGTGGTGGTTACGATACGAATCAGGATAGTGTTGGCGTTAGAACAAAGGATAGTATGGGACGGGCAGTCTATATTGCCGATGCGACTACTGGTAAACGTCTGTGGATGGCGGGACCGGGTGGCGATATATCGCCTGCTGATATGCAATACAGTATTCCGGCGCGGGTTAAACCACTGGATTTGAGTGGCGATGGTTTGATCGATCGCTTATACGTCGCCGATATGGGTGGGCAGATATTCCGCTTTGATATTAACAATGATAATAACGCCTCATTAGCCAGTTCGATTACTGGTGGGCGTATTGCCAACCTCGCCGGCTCGAACAAGACAGATGCGCGGCGTTTTTATTATCCACCGGATGTGGCATTGATTGCAGAAAAAGGTAAGTCACCTTACCTTGCGCTGGCAATTGCGTCAGGTTATCGAGCGCACCCGTTGAATACAACAATCCATGACCGAATTTATCTACTAAAAGATAAGGATATTTATACGACACCAGCGAGTTATACCACGCTGACGGAAGCCGATCTCTATGATGCAACCCTGAACCTGGTTGCTGGCAACGGTACTTCAGCGCAAAATACAGCCGCAGTAAAAGCGTTAGGTACCTCTAGTGGCTGGTATATTAAGCTAGACGATGGGACGAATAGTAATACCTATATTGGTGAGAAAGGCTTGTCTGAAGCGTTGATTATTAATGGTACTGCGGTGATCACAACATTTACCCCGACTCCGGCTGGTGGTTCTAAGAGCTGCATCCCGCCGATTGGTTCAGGTAAGGTCTATTTTCTGGATGTACTGGATGGCTCTGCTGCCTACCCAGGTAGTCTGGATGACCGTGTAGATCGTACACAGAAACTGATTCATAGCGGCATTCCGCCATCACCAACTGTACTTATCCCCAAAAATGGGGAGCCGACTCTGTGCATAGGCTCTGAGTGCCAATCGGCTAAATTTGGTCTGGGTGTGCGTAAAACCTTCTGGTATGAGGAAGAGAAATAATGAGCAGAAAGCAAAAGCAGCAGGGTTTTACCTTAATTGAGTTGATGGTTACGATTGCGATTGTTGGCATACTGGCAGCAGTGGCTTATCCGAGTTATATCAATTATGTAAAAAAAGGCAACCGAGCCGATGCGGTTGATTCGTTACTGGCGCTTGCCGGGCGCATGGAAACGTATTATATGAACAAGGATACTTATGCCGGTGCAACGATCAATGCAACAGGTACGGGAACCGTGGGCAGTAATAAGAGCAAGGCAGGATCGTTTACATTGTCGATTACATCGGCTACAGCATTTGCTTATTCGTTAACCGCAACCCCATTGAGTTCTGATCCAGAATGTACAACCTTAACGTTGAATTCACTCGGACAGAAAGGGGCCACTGGGTCAGCGTCGGCAAGTTGCTGGTAACTTAGCCATTAAAGACAGACCTGGCTTAACTTTTTCCTCGTTCCCATGCTCTGCGTGGGAATGCATAAGGTTCAACGGGTACAAATACCAGTAGCAGATTGCCGGCAATAGACGGCCGCCTGGAAGACTGTCTATCGTAACGCTCTGGGCAACTGAAAATGCACGTTTTCAGTTGCCTTCTCATTGGTAATGATGGTGGTGTCAAATAAATTTTCCAGTGTGGTAATTACTTCCTGAACAAGTATTTCGGGCGCTGAAGCGCCGGCAGTAACGCCAATAGACTGTGCGTTGTTAAACCAGGCCTCGTTAATATCTTCTGCGCCATCAATCAGATAGGCATCAACATTTTGTTTTTCAGCTAATTCACGCAAACGGTTCGAGTTAGAACTGTTGGCGGAGCCAATAACTAAAAAGACATCCACTGTATCCGCAAGCTCTCTAACGGCATCCTGTCGGTTTTGTGTGGCATAACAAATATCCTCTTTTCTGGGGCCCTGAATAGAGGGGAACTTTTTTCGCAGTGCATTAATAATATTTCTGGTATCGTCAACCGATAAGGTGGTCTGGGTGACGTAGGCCAGGGCCTGAGGGTTTTTTACTGTCAGTTTGTGCACCTCGTCGAGGGTTTCAACCAGGTAGATGCTGCTGGTCGGGTTGAGTTTATATTGTCCCAGTGTACCCTCAACTTCTGGATGACCAGCATGTCCAATCAGGATGACATCCTCCCCATTTTTCGCGTGTCGGGCGACCTCAAGATGCACTTTGGTGACTAACGGGCAGGTGGCATCAAAAATAGACAGATTTCTCTGTTTGGCTTCCTGTTGTACTTTTTGTGATACCCCGTGAGCGCTGAAAATAACCGTGGCACCATCGGGAATTTCTTCCAGTTCCTCAACAAAAATCGCCCCTTTCTTACTCAGGTTATTGACCACATAACGATTATGTACCACCTCATGACGGACATAAATCGGTGCAGAGAAAATAGCCAGTGCGCGTTCAACAATTTCTATGGCACGGTCAACGCCAGCGCAAAATCCGCGTGGGTTAGCCAGATAAATATTCATGATGGATTAACTATTTCTGTTCGCGCATTATTTACCCCAAGAATTTCTACGCTAAAAATTAGCGCCTGTCCTGCCAGTGGATGATTAAAATCAACTTCAACTTTGTCGCCTTTTACGCTGAGAACGATACCAGGTATTTCTGCGCCTTCCGGGGTTTCGAAAGAAAAGGCAAGGCCGGGTTCGGGTGTCAAGTCTGCCGGAAAATCACTTGTCGGCATTTCATTTATATTATCATCATCGCTACAACCGAAGCCCTGTTCAGGCGTGAGTGTGAGGGTTTGTTTGTCACCCTCTTCTAAACCAAAAATAGCCAGCTCCATGCCTTCAGTTAAATCATCATGGCCCATAATAATTTCAATAGGATCTTCATCAAAGCTGCTTTCTATTATATTACCGTCTGGTAGCGTAATGCTGTAGTGCATTAATACCAGGCTATGCATGTTTATTTTATCTGCCATAATTTGTTTCATAAGGTTGTGCAGGTTTGGCGTAAGCCACGACAGTTAATGATAAAACAATATTCAGGCGCGCTAAACATTATGCTGGAGAGTCGTTTTTATCATGTTTGCCTTCTAATAGCATATCTAGAATTAATAACCCTGCACCTAATGTTATTGCAGAGTCGGCAAGATTAAATGCCGGAAAATAGTGGTTTGAATAGTACACCTGAATAAAATCGGTCACCTGACCATATAAAATACGGTCGATTAAATTGCCGATTGCGCCACCGAGTACCAGAGAAATAGCGGCCTGTAATAGTGCATTGTGTTTATCTGGCTGATGAATATCAGTGCCGGTATTTGCACTGATTTTTTTTAGCCAGATAAACAGGCCGGCACTAATGAGTGTGGAAAGGGTGATGAAAAACCAGCGCTGCCAGCCACCTGCATCACTCAAAAAGCTGAAAGCGGCACCTTTGTTATAGAGCAGGGTTAGATTAAAGCTCGGCATGATAGCTAAAGGCTGATGCAATAGTAGCTGCGTTGCGGCGACTTTTTTTGTGATCTGATCCAGCACTATTGCCAGTGCTGAAAGCCATAACCATTTCATTTTTTCACTAAACTCGAATCAGCATTAGCAGAGTACTGTTAAGCATATAAGCGTTGTTCGCCATCACCAGCAATGTTCTCAATGCAGCGCCCACAAAGCTCAGGGTGTTCTGCATTACTCCCGACATTGGCATGATGATGCCAGCAACGAACGCATTTTTTATATGTTGATGCGTGCGCTGATATTTTTAATATTGTGCCAGTTGCTGTGGTTACTTCGATACTGTTTTCAGTGGCTTCAGCCATTGGTTGCACATTGGCGGCTGAGGTGATGAATACAAACCGCAGTTCATCGCCTAACTGATTGAGTGTGGTTTGCATATTATCGTCGCAATATAAAGTGATTTCAGCGTCCAGTGATGAGCCGATAATTTTATTGGCGCGGAGGGCTTCCAGCTCCTTACTGATCACCGCACGAATTTCCTGCAAGGTTAGCCAGAAAGCCATATTGCATGGTTCGTTGCTATCAAGTTCGGTTAATGCGCCATACCAGTTTTCCAGTAGCACCGATTCGGTACGTTGCCCCGGAATTGCCTGCCAGAGTTCATCGGCGGTAAAAGTAAGAATTGGTGCAATCCAGCGGCATAAGGCTTCGACGATATGGAACAGAGCGGTTTGTGCCGAGCGTCGTGCCAGGCTGTTTTTCTGCGTGGTGTACTGGCGATCTTTAATTATATCGAGATAGAACCCCCCCATGTCCACAGTGCAAAAATGTTGCAACTTCTGGCAGATCAAATGGAAATTGAAGTCCGCATAAGCGTGGATAATTTCATTTTGTAAATCCAGTGCTTTTGCGACCGCCCAGCAGTCGAGTGAAAGCATGTCCTGGGCTGCAATTTTATCGTTGGCTGGATCAAATCCGTTGAGGTTGGCGAGCAGGAAACGCGCAGTATTGCGTATGCGTCGATATGAATCAGCGCTGCGCTTGAGGATTTCATCGGACACTGTCATCTCATTACTGTAGTCGCTACTGGCGACCCAGAGACGAAGAATGTCCGCGCCCAGGGTGCCGACAATTTTCTGCGGCGCGACTACATTGCCGAGTGATTTCGACATCTTTTTGCCGTGGGCATCAACGGTAAAGCCATGTGTAAGCACCGTTTTATACGGTGCTACACCATTAATTGCGACACAGGTAAGCAGTGATGACTGGAACCAGCCGCGGTGCTGATCGGAACCTTCCAGGTATAAATCGGCAGGAAAGGTGAGTTTGTCTCGTTGCCCCAGTACACAGGCATGGGTAACGCCCGAATCAAACCAGACATCCAGTGTATCGGTTACTTTGTCGTAGTGTTCAGCATCGGTACCAATAATGTCAGTCGCCTCGGCTGCAAACCAGGCTTCAATGCCTTCGGCTTCGATTTTTTGTGCAACCTGTTCAATAATATGGAGGGTGTCGGGATGCAGTTCTCCCGTTTCTTTATGGGTGAACAGGGTGATTGGTACACCCCAGGTGCGTTGCCGTGAAATGCACCAGTCTGGGCGATTGTTTACCATGCTTTCAATGCGCGCCTGCCCCCATTCCGGTAGCCAGGTGGTGGTTTTAATGGCTTTATTTGCCGCTTCGCGCAGCCCCGCCTGTTCCATGCTGATAAACCACTGCGGGGTGGCGCGGAAAATAATCGGCGTTTTATGTCGCCAGCAACACGGATAACTGTGTTTGATCTTGCTGTGGTTGAGTAGAACGTGGTTTTCTTTTAAAACTTCAATGATTGCCGGGTTGGCTTTGTTAACGTGCAGGCCAGCGAATAATTCGGTGTCAGCCAGGAATACGCCATTGCCGCCAACCGGGTTGTAAACGTCAAGGTCATAATGCAGGCCCACAATATAGTCATCCTGACCATGACCAGGGGCGGTGTGCACTGCACCGGTACCGGTTTCAGTGGTAACGTGGTCGCCCAGAATAAGGGGGACCTGTCGGTCATAAAATGGATGGTGTAAGGTTAGATTTTCCAGCGTATGCCCTGGCGTGCTGGCAAGGGGTTCACTGTACTCAAGCCCATAACGCTGGAGCGCGTCTGGTGCTAGTGAGTGTTCCAGTATTAGCCGTAGCGGGCCGTTGTCTGTTTGTACCTGGATGAGGTCATAATTAAAATCGGGGTGCAGTGCCACTGCCTGATTTGCGGGCAGGGTCCACGGCGTGGTAGTCCAGATAACGGCGCAAATGGGACCTTCACCCCTATTACTACCAAAAGCCTGTTCAAAATCACGGTTGTTGGTGGCGCGGAAGATAACGTCAATCGCCGGTGACTCTCTGTCCTGATATTCAACTTCTGCTTCAGCCAGTGCCGAGGCGCAGTCCAGGCACCAGTGCACCGGTTTACTGCCCTGATGCAGATGGCCCTGTTCAATAATTTTGCCCAGTGTACGTACAATATGGGCTTCAAATTTGTAGTCCATAGTGAGGTAGGGTTTATCCCAGTCACCCTGTATGCCCAGACGAATGAAATCCTTGCGCTGTCCATCCACCTGTTTGGCGGCGTATTCACGGCAATGCTGGCGAAAAGTCTTTGCATCCACTTTCTGCCCGGCCTTGCCGGTCTTTTTTTCGACCATGAGTTCAATGGGCAGGCCATGACAGTCCCAGCCAGGCACGTAACGGGCATCATAACCATCAATAGTGCGGCTTTTAATAATAATGTCTTTGAGAATTTTATTGACGGCATGACCGATATGAATACTGCCATTGGCATACGGCGGGCCGTCATGCAGCACGTAGGTGGGTCGACCATCACAATGTTGGCGAATTTTCTGGTACAGGTTATTTGCCTGCCATTGTTTGAGTGTTTCCGGTTCGCGATTGGCCAGGTTGCCGCGCATGGGGAAAGCGGTATGGGGTAGATTTAAAGTCGGTTTGTAATCGGTCATTCTTATAATAAGGTTCTAATAATAGGGTTCTAAAAATTAAGAGGTTTTAGCAATTAATGGCTCAAAAAACGGGTTGAGCGTTATGCTGCGGTTAACTCCCGGTAAAAGTCAGGCGCGCCTGTTTGCAGTCAATTTGAATCTGCCGTTTTAACGCATCCAGTGAGTCCATTTTTTTCTCATCACGTATTTTATTCACAAATGAAACGCAAACATATTGCCCATACAGGTCATTGTCAAAATCAAACAGGTGAACTTCAAGCTGTACGCGTGTGCCTTTTACGGTGGGGCGCTTTCCCAGATTGGCGATGCCCGTTATGTCACCGTATTGCTCCGTGTGCATGGTAACAGAATATACGCCATGAAGCGGCGTTTCATGGCGACGTAAGTGAATATTCGCTGTTGGAAAGCCAATAGTTCGACCACGTTTATCGCCATGTGAGACATGGCCACAAATTGTATAGGGTCGACCTAGCATTTCATTGGCTAATACCAGTTGATTGGCTTGCAGGGCATCACGAATCAGCGTGCTGCTAACGCGCGTATTGTCGATGCAATGAGAATCAAGGGCATTGACATCAAAGCCGAATAAGCGGCCACTTTGATGCAGTAACGCACTATTGCCCTTACGGTCACAGCCAAACCGAAAATCGTCGCCAATAATCAGCGCACGTATGTTCAGTTTATCGACCAGTATCTGTGCAATAAACTGTTCAGCGGTCATTGATGCCAGTATTTTATTGAAGGCGATGAGGAGCAGATTGTCGGGTTTTATCCGCGGTGGAAAAGAAAATAATGTACGTATTTTTTCCTGCTGATTAAGCAGGCGCGGCGGGACGGTGTCAGTCGTTTTGGATAAGCCCGCAAAATACTCCTGTGGCAGTGGATGAAAACTCATTAAACAGCTTTGAGTTTGCATGGCTCTGGCTTTTTCTGTCATTAATGCCAGCATAGCCTGATGACCAAGATGCAGACCATCAAAATTACCAATGGTCAGTACGTTGCCCCGGTGTTCGGGTTTTATATTGTGGAGCCCTCGAATGACGCGCATACGAAAATAAATAAAAGTGAGTTGTTAGAGTATTGGTTATTCGGCAGATTAATGCCTGATCGACCACCAGAATAGCTATCCTACCAGATTATGACTCTATTAAAGAATACAACTTAGTGTTTTTTTAGTTGATTGAAGCGCAAACCCTGTAACCATAAACTGGCAAAATAAGTCGTAGCAGCAAGTAGAATAATTAATATCAGGTGCAGCAAGCGTTGTTGCAACCCCCATTGGCTCCATTGACCTGTTGCCGGTAGGAACCAGAGCAGGACGAGTGCCATGCTAATGCTGGCGATAATGACTTTGACAAAATGGGGCAGCCAGCTGGCATCGGGAATAAAAACTTTGCGCTGGCACAGGCCGCGGTACAGAAGGCCGGCATTGATGTAGGCCGACAGGCTGGTAGCCAGCGCCAGGCCGACATGAGGGGCTTCGAAACCAGATAAAACCAGGGCCACCACAAAAACAATATTCATTACCATATTGCTGACCATAGCGATAATGCCAATTTTAACTGGTGTGCGGATATCTTGTCGGGCATAAAATCCAGGGGCAAGTATTTTAGTTAAAATAAATGCGGGTAAACCCACCATATAAGCCATCAGGCTCAGGCTGGAAAAATGGGTATCGATCGCGGTAAATTTTCCATATTCAAACAGAGTAGCTAATACCGGTGTGGCAAGTATAAAAAGACCCACGCAGGCGGGAATCGAAATCAGTGATACCAGCCGAATAGCCCAGTTTAAAGTGCGATTAAATTCATCGGATGATGCTTTGGCGTGCTGTTGGGAAAGTGTGGGCAAGATGACTGTGGCGACAGCAATTCCCAGTACGCCCAAAGGAAATTCCAGTAGCCGGTCCGAATAATACAGCCAGGTGATGCTGCCAGTGAGTAGAAAGGAAGCAATAAGCGTATCCAGGAGCAGGTTTATCTGTGCGACCGATGAGCCGAAAATGGCCGGCAACATCAATTTCATGATTTTGCGCACACCTTTGTGGCTGCGACCTAAACGTGGAATGGGCAGTAAACCAAGTTTAATTAGTGCAGGGAATTGCACCAGTAATTGCGCCAGGCCCGCAGCGGCAACGCCCCATGCTAATGCCATTAGTGGTTGCTTAAAATAAGGCGCAAAGACATAGGCAGCAGTAATCAGGCAAAGGTTGAGTAAAATAGGTGTAAATGCCGAGACTGCAAATTGGTGAAAACTATTGAGTATGCCGCCGGCAAATGCAACCAGTGCAATGAAGAAGATATAGGGGAAAGTGACGCGCAGTAAATCAGTCGTTAAATGTAGTTGCTGGGGGTTATCAATAAAGCCTGGTGCGAAGACATGCACCAGCACGGGTGCAAAAACGGTGCCGGCGATGGTTAGCAGTATTAGAAAGCCGCCGAGTGTGCCAGCAACGTGGTTAATCAGGTCTTTTAGAGCCGCCGCATCGTGATGTTCGCGATACTCGGAAAAAACCGGCACAAAGGCCTGGGAAAAGGCACCCTCGGCAAACAGACGTCGCATGAAATTGGGTATTTTAAACGCGACCAGAAAAGCATCCGTACCGCCAGTTGCGCCAAAAATCGTCGCCAGGGTGATGTCACGAAATAACCCGAAAATCCTTGAAAGTAGCGTCATACCGCCGACGGTCAGGCTGGAACGCAATAATTTGGTGCTCAGTTTCTTTCTCCCAGTTGGTGTGCACGTATTCTAGCTAAAATCATTGTATTTGCCATACAATAGGGTTAAAAAACGGCTGAAAAATCGTATAAATGATAGGCTTGTCGGGGCCTTCCAGACATAATCAGGTTGTTGAGTGGTGTATCTGTATACCGTCTGTAAAGCATGAAAGTTCAATGTTATCATGGTGTTGTTATCTAATAGGAGGCGAAATAGTGCCAATTAGAGTACAATGATACAATTTTAATGACGATTAGATTTTAATACGGACAGGTGCTGCACAGGTGCCCTATTTTATTTTTTTGTGCTTGCCGAATGGGGAGTTGAGGCAGAATGATTAGGTATTTAATTGCGGGTATATTGTGTGCCGTTGTTAGCGTATGTGCTGCTGCGCCACCGGATCAATATGAGCTGAACATAATCAGGCATGCGTCACAGGACGGTGATTCTGGCGCGCAGATGTTGTACGGCCTGGCTTTGCTTGAAGGGCGTTATGGGCTCCGGCCTGATTATCCAAAAGCGGTTGGCTGGTTGAAGCTATCGGCTCGTGGGGGCAACCATTATGCGCAACTTATTCTGGGTAATTGTTACGCTAGTGGTAAAGGCGCAAAACAGAGTGCGAAACAGGCTGTACGCTGGTGGAAAATGTCAGCACAGGGCGGTAATGCCAAAGCCCAGTACCATTTAGGCAAAGCCTATCTGGAAGGTGTTGGGGTTGCGCATAATGCTAAAAAGGCCATTAACTGGCTGACGCAATCGGCACAGTCTGGCAATCATCATGCCCAATATCTGATTGGGAAAATGTACCATGAAGGCTATGTCGTTGCCCAGAATCATGGGCAGGCCAGGGACTGGTTGAGCCGTGCTGCGGCGAACGGTCATACTGAAGCGATTAATCTGCTTGGTCTGATTGATACGCTGTACAAAGATACAACAGTCGTGCAGCAGCAATCTTTTGATGCGCTTAATGAAAAAGCGAGTGCAGGCGACCCTGAAGCGCAATATGAGCTGGGGCTGCGTTACAAAAGTGGTGCTTTTAGCGATAAGCTTAAACCCAATCCGGAAAAAGCCTTGTACTGGTTGAAGCAGGCGGCAAATAATGGCAATCTGCTGGCAATGAAAGCGTTGTCAGCGCTTTACTCTAGTGGTTTCCCTGGTCTTGAAAAAGATTTGGGGAAGGCGAAATATTGGCGGGATAAATCCAGAGGGCGGCATTGATTTTTCTAATTTAAAAGGCTGCGCGCATTATTTTAAAAGTATCTTTTATTCCTCGGATGACTGATTTTTACTGATGTTTTGATAGTGTAGCCGGAAGATTTTTACCGGCGAAGTTGATCTTAAAGTTGTTTGCCCGGGGTTAGTGGTGTAGAATTCGCGCCACTTTTCACCCGAATACGTTTTGGTCGTCTGGAGCTCAAATATTATGAAACAAGTATTTTTATACCTGCTGTTATCCATTATTTCCACGGTATCTGGTACTGCATTGGCGCTAGGTAATGCCAGCGCAGGTAAAACAAAGGCCGCTGTTTGCGGCGGCTGTCATGGTTTAGATGGCAATAGTCCGGTAGCGAGCTTCCCCAAGCTTGCGGGTCAGAATGAGCGCTATATTGCCAAGCAGCTGGCCGATTTTAAGGCAAATACGACACGTAAAAACTCTATTATGCTGGGTATGGCTACGCCAGTCAGTAAAGCGGATGCAGCGGATATCGGAGCCTATTTTCAGTCACAGAAAATCAGGAGTACAGCACCTTTTGACAAATCCCAGCTTGCGCGTGGACGTGAACTGTTTAATGGTGGCGATTTACAAACGCATATTCCTGCCTGTAAGGCCTGCCATGGTCCAACGGGTGCGGGGAATCCTGGTAGTGGTTACCCGGAACTTACCGGCCAGTACGTGCCTTATATAGTGGCGCAGTTAAAAGCCTTTAAGGATGGGACACGAGCCAATGACGCACATAAACTTATGCGTATCATCGCAGCCAAGTTGTCGGATAAAGATATAGTCGCCCTGGCGAATTATATTGCCAGCCTCAAATAGGCGGAAAGAGGCACTTAAATTAACCATTTAAGGCTTGCTAAAAGGGATGGTTTTGCCATCCTTTTTAGGTTTAAACGCAGCTGATGTCGATACTTGAAGTGAAATCACTGGAATGTACGCGAGATGATCGTCTGTTATTTCACGACCTTAATTTTGCCCTGTCCGAGTCTGAAATCTTGCAAATTGAAGGCGCTAACGGCAGTGGTAAAACCAGTTTGCTGCGTATCTTATGTGGCTTGCGGCAGGCCGATGAGGGTGCTGTCTTCTGGCGGGGTAGTCGTCTGACTGAAGTGCGGGAAGACTATTATGCCAACATGGTTTATGTCGGTCACCTGTCCTGCGTTAAGGCGGATTTAACCGTTGTTGAAAACATCCGCTCATTGCTGGATGCACGTTCACAATCGGCGACATTTGAGGTCATTGATGCCGCACTGAGCAAAGTGGGTTTGCGTGGTTTTGATGATGCGCCCAGTAAAGCTTTGTCATCAGGTCAGCGACGCAGAATACTGCTGGCATTTATTTTACTGGTTAAAGCGCGGCTCTGGATTCTGGATGAGCCCTTAACTGCGCTGGACGTACAGGGTGTCACGCTGGTTGAAAACATGATTCTGGCACACAGTGCCAGTGGTGGTAGCGTTATCTTTACCACGCACCATGGCATGGTGCTGGACGGTAGTATGCGTTCGGTGACGTTGGGTGAAGCAGTTAAGAGTTCGGCGACAACGGCGGCGGCATGTTAAAAGCGTTTTATCATCTATTGTTGCGTGATTTAAGGCTGGCTTTTCGTTCGCGCCACGAACTGGTGAATCCATTAATCTTTTTTGTACTGATAGTGTCTTTGTTTCCGCTGGCGGTAACGCCAACAGCAGAAGTGCTTAGAGAAATGGCTCCAGGTGTTATCTGGGTTTCAGCCTTGCTGGCAGTGTTATTGTCTCTGGATCGGTTATTCAAACAGGATTATGAAGATGGTTCACTGGATCAGCTAATGCTGAGTCAGAATCCATTAATGATACTGGTGCTGGCTAAAGTCTGTGCCCACTGGCTTTTAACCGGACTACCGCTGGTGATTATTTCACCATTACTGGGTATGTTCCTAACGGTGCCGGAAAAAGCCATGCCGACATTAGTTTATAGTCTGTTGCTGGGAACGCCGGTGTTAAGTTTAATTGGCGCAATCGGGGTATCGTTAACGGTTGCAGTGAACCGAGGCGGGGTATTACTGTCTCTTATTGTTCTACCTTTGTATATTCCAATACTGATCTTCGGTGCCAATGCAGTGGATGTAGCGATGGATGGATTAAGCGTTAACGGGCAGTTGTTGTTTCTTGGCTCTGTACTGGTGCTGGCATTATCGCTGGCACCACTGGCGACAGCAGTTGCGTTGCGTATAACGGCATCACGGTAGTTAGAGCCGTATAGGGCTAAATGAGTTTGCACAGCGTAGAATATAGATAAGGTTAGATTATGTGGCACTGGATACAGCGTTTTTCATCACCAAAATATTTTTTTGAAATGGCGGGTAAACTTATCCCCTGGTTTGCTGTTGCGGCATTTTTATTTGCTGCCTTCGGACTTTACCAGGGCTTGTTTGTGGCACCGCCTGATTATCAGCAGGGTGATAGTTATCGAATAATGTTTGTCCATGTACCAGCGGCCTGGATGTCGCTGTTTATTTATGTGGCAATGGCGGTTGCAGCGGGTATTGGCTTAATCTGGCAAATTCGCCTGGCTGATATGGTGGCTGCCGCCAGCGCGCCAATAGGCGCATCGTTCACCTTCCTGGCACTGGTAACGGGTTCGCTGTGGGGCAAACCAATGTGGGGCACCTACTGGGTATGGGATGCACGGCTAACCTCCGAACTGATTCTGCTATTTCTGTATTTTGGTTATATGGCGTTACAGTCGGCAATAGAAGATCAGCGTACAGCCGATAAAGCCAGTGGCCTGCTTGCCATTGTTGGCGTGGTCAATGTACCCATTATTCATTACTCAGTGGTCTGGTGGAATACCCTGCATCAGGGTGCAACGGTAAGTAAATTTTCCAGCCCATCAATGGCTACCAGTATGCTGATACCGCTGTTATTGATGGCCGTGGCGTTTCAATTGTTTTACTTCGCAGTGGTGCTGGTACGCACCCGCAATGAGGCCCTGTATCGTGATCGCAACCGACGCTGGGTGCGCGAACTAATCGACCGGCTATGAGAGGTTATAGAGAATAAATATGGACTGGCCAAAATTTTTTGCTATGGGTGGTTATGCCGTTTATGTGTGGCCATCTTACGGGTTGGCACTGATTGTGGTGCTGGCTAATATTATTTTGCCATTATGGCAACGTAAACAGGTGATAGCCAAAGTTAAGCGCGCAATTAAGCGTGAGGCGATGAAATCGTCATAAAATCAAAATTCAGGTAAGCGTTGTATGAATAAACGAAGTCAAAGAAAGTTACTGGTAGTGCTGGTGCTGTTTGGAGTGGCAGTTGCCACCGCGTTGGGGCTGAGCGCGTTTAATCAAAATTTACTGTATTTTTATAGTCCAACTCAGATTAAAGCTGGCGAAGCACCGGCTAATCGCTCATTTCGGATTGGTGGGCTGGTGGTAATGGGCAGCGTTAAACATGACGCGAAAGATTTGGGTGTGCGGTTTGACTTAACTGACAATACGGAAACCGTCGCGGTTAAATATACGGGCATCCTGCCGGATTTGTTTAGAGAAGGCCAGGGCATTGTTGCGACGGGTAAAATTCAGCCTAATGGCGTATTTATTGCCCAGCAGGTGCTGGCAAAACACGATGAAAAGTATATGCCACCGGATGTTGCTGCCGCCCTGAAGGCCAGTAAAGAAGCGGCGGAAAAGAAGGCCGCTAAACTGTAATACCCTTAAAGATCTTAGTAGTAACGCATTGTTCGTAGCCGTTATGCTTGGCAACATCCGTTAGAAGAGAGTAATCCTATGATTCCAGAACTTGGCCATTTCGCTTTAATTATTGCTTTAGCAGTTGCCATTGTGCAAAGCATTGTACCGATCATTGGTGCAGCTAAAAATAATGCCGCGATGATGTCACTGGCGCGTCCTGCAGCCTTAACCCAGTTTTTGTTTATTGGTCTGGCCTATGTCATTCTTACCCGCGCTTTTATTGAGCATGATTTTTCAGTTTTATATGTTGCTGAACACTCAAACCTGGTGCAGCCTTTGCTTTATCGAATTGCCGGTGTCTGGGGGGCGCATGAAGGTTCGTTGTTGCTATGGACACTGATTCTTTCCATCTGGACGGTCGCTGTGGCAGCTTTTAGCCGGCGTCTGCCAGACGTATTAATATCTCGAGTACTGGCGGTGATGGGAATAATTAGTGTGGGTTTCATTGTTTTTATGTTATTTACCTCCAACCCCTTTGTGCGACTTTTTCCAGTTCCGCTCAATGGCAGTGAACTTAACCCCATCTTGCAGGATCCTGGTCTGGCGATACATCCACCCATGTTGTACATGGGCTATGTTGGCTTTTCAGTTGCCTTTGCTTTTGCGGTTGCGGCGCTTCTAGGTGGTAAGCTGGATGCAACCTGGGCGCGGTGGTCGCGCCCCTGGACCACGATTGCCTGGAGCTTTCTTACCTTCGGTATCGCGCTGGGGAGCTGGTGGGCCTATAAAGAGCTTGGTTGGGGAGGCTGGTGGTTCTGGGATCCGGTTGAAAATGCCTCTTTTATGCCGTGGCTGGTGGGGACAGCATTAATTCATTCCCTGGCCAGTACAGAAAAGCGTGGTGTGTTTAAAAGCTGGACGGTATTACTGGCGATTTTGGCCTTCTCTCTAAGTTTGCTTGGCACCTTTATTGTGCGCTCCGGGGTGCTGGTATCAGTGCATGCGTTTGCCACCGATCCACGACGAGGCATCTACATTCTTATTTTCCTATGTATCGTGATTGGCAGCTCGCTGGCACTGTATGCATGGCGTTCTGCTACGGTTGTGAGCACTGGCCGGTTTAAGTGGTTCTCACGTGAAACCGCATTACTGCTTAATAATATTATCTTTGTCACGGCAGCAGCGGCAGTATTTATTGGCACCATGTATCCGCTGGTAGTGGAGGTATTGGGTATCGGCAAGATTTCAGTCGGGCGACCTTATTTTGATATAATGTTTTCACTGATAGCCATCCCCTTGCTACTGGCGTTGGGTATTGGTCCAATTGTGCGTTGGAAAGGGGATACCTGGTCGCGAATTTCTAAAAGTACGATCACGTTGCTGATTATTGCATTGATAGTTGGTTTCTTGGTGCCCTTTATTTATAAAGACAGCCTGAACATAAAAGCCGGGCTTGGCCTGGCAGCCGCTATATGGATAGCGCTGGTAACGTTACGCGAGCTGTTTGTACGTATCCGCAGTAAATCCAGGCTACCTCTGGCTTACCTGGGTATGGTGCTGGCACATCTTGGTCTTTGTATGTTTGTCGTCGGTGTTGTGATCACAACGAGTTACAGCGATGAAAAAGATTTACGTATGGTTCCAGGGACAAGCTATAACATTTCGGGCTACGATTTCACCTTTCAGGGCACACATAAAGTCAAGGGGCCGAACTACATTGCTGACGAAGCCACTATTGTGGTCAGAAAGAACCATAAAAAAATTGCAGTGTTGTTTCCGCAAAAACGTGTTTACAGCGGCCAGGATAGCCCAATGACGGAAGCTTCCATCGATCAGGGGATGTTCCGTGATCTATATTCTGCGCTGGGTGCATCATTAGGTGGTGGTGCCTGGAGTATGCGAGTCTATTACAAGCCGATGATATGGTGGATATGGTTTGGCTGTATCTTTATGGCGGCGGGTGGCGTGCTGGCAGTGAGCGACCGCCGTTACCGGCAGAAAGTAAAGCAGAAAATGGGCATAAAACATGGCCTACAGGCATCAGATGCTAGTTAAATATAGGTGTCAGTTAAATATAATCTACAACACAGTAAAGTTAAATAATGCATGACACAAAACCTTCAAAACTAAAACGCTTCGTACCGTTAATTATTTTTATTTCACTGGTTGTTGTATTAGCGATAGGACTTAGGAAAAATCCACGGTTGGTGCCTTCACCGCTAATTGGTAAACCTGCGCCAGTCTTTACATTGCCGCTGTTGAATAAGCCAGGTACATTCAGCACTAAGGATTTTATCGGTAAGGTGACATTATTAAATGTTTGGGCAAGCTGGTGTTTTGTCTGCCGCGAAGAAAATGAAACCGTTAAGCAATTAAGCCGCCAGGGTTACAGGGTGATTGGCTATAACTATAAAGATAAACCCAAAGATGCAAAAGCCTGGTTGCGACAGTTGGGTAACCCCTATAAGGAAATTGTGTCAGATATTAAAGGGCGTGTTGCGATAGACTGGGGTGTTTATGGTGCGCCAGAAACCTTTTTAATCGATCGAAAAGGCATCATCCGTTACAAGGTGATTGGTTCGTTATCGGAGCCAAAGGCATTACATAAGCTACTTGAAAAAATCAAAGAACTTAATTAGGCCGCTGTCGATTAGATGATGAATTTACCAGTGAAAAGCTGTTTGCAGCCGGTCTGTTTAAACTCGGCATTGCTTTGCTATGGTGGCTTATTAATAGTGCAAATAAAACGGATGCTTCTGCTTCAAAACCTTCAGCCGCAGGGCTGCGAATGTCGGGCCTGCCTGAATGTATCTACTGCGTGTCTTGAACGCAGAGCATTCTTTTTATACAACTCAGTAGTAAGTTTGATCAGTGTCTGGATACATCCAGCGCTAACCATCAACAGGAAATAATACATGCGCTCCATTTTTCTCTTACTGTTTTTCTTATTTATCGGTACTGGTTATGCGAATGCAGTGCCGATAGAAACTTTTCATTTTGATTCTAAAAAAAATGAACAGTTGTTTCATAAATTAAGTGAAGAATTGCGTTGTCTGGTCTGTCAGGATGAAAATATTGCAAATTCTAATGCGGGTCTGGCGAAAGACTTAAGATTGCAGGTTTATAAAATGTTGAGGCGGGGGAAGACAGAAAAAGAAGTTCTTGCCTTTATGGTCGACCGATATGGTGATTATGTGTTATTTCGCCCACCATTTAAACCTTTAACCTGGTTATTATGGATTGGCCCTGTCGTGTTATTTGGTTTTGCACTGATTTATGTGATAAGCATTGTTCGTAATCAGTCAAAGCGTAAAGAAGAAGATATATTGAGTGGTGAAGAAATCGAGCGTATAAACAGGTTGCATAATAAAACAGCCGCCAATACGGATAAGAGAGAGTAAAAATTAATGAATATTGTTTTTTTGGGTTGGCTATTGTTAATGATATTGTTTGCAATCGCTATGCTGGTATATCCATTGTTACGCGTTCGAAATACATCGAGTCTTGGTTACAAAGACAGCAATCTTAGTATTAATGATGACAAACTTAATGAGCTTGAGCAGGATTTAAGTGATGGACGCATCGATCAACAATATTATAACCAGGCGCACGATGAACTGGATCGAGAATTGCTGAGGGACATACCTGAAAATAATAGTGAAGACGCATCATATCCTATGCGGCAAATAAAACGCAAACCGATAGTGGCATTAATTATTGCCGTGTTTATTCCACTGACTGTTTACCTGGTTTATCTTGATCTGGGCATGCCCGCAGTTACCACGAATCAGCCTCCTGCTAAGATGGTAGCGCAGCCGCAGATGTCAATTCCGCAGATGGCAGAGAAATTAAGGCAGCGGATTGAAAAAACTGGAGGTAACGTGCAGGACTGGACTATGCTGGGACGTGCGTATAAATTCATGAAGGAATACAGTAAGTCATCCCAGTCATTTGCTGAAGCGTTAAAAATGTCACCCGATAATGCGGTGCTCATGCTGGAACGAGCCGAAGTGCTGGCGTTGTTAAATAATCGTCAGTTTGTTCCCGAAGCCAGAAAATTAATTTTACATGCAATCAGGCTAAAGCCTAATAATGTGAGTGCGATATGGTTTGCTGGCGTGGCTGAGTTTCAGGCAGGAAGCTACCGTAAAAGCATTGCCTATTTAACCCGCCTGGCTAAAACAAATGCGATTAGTAATAAAAATGTCAGGCTGACTATAACCAGTTATGTGACCGAGGCACGTAAAAAATTAATGGCTCAGGGAATAAGTATGCCAGCACTGGATGCTATGGCAGCAATCAAAAAGATAAACAACTATGTTGTGCCTGCTAAGACGGCAGCGGCAAATAGCGTGGCACAGTCAAAATCAAAATCTATCCAGGCAGCGGTGTTGCATATACGGGTGCGGATTAGTGATAAGGTAAAACAGCAGTTTAAAGGTTCTGCTGATGTTTTCGTTTATGCAAAAGCCAGACAGGGGCCGCGTATGCCGCTAGCAGTGAAACGGATGAAGCTGTCACAGTTTCCTGCAACCGTTGTGCTGGATGATAGTATGGCAATGATGCAGGGGATGAATATCAGTGCCTTTGGCCAGGTTGTTGTCTCTGCCCGGGTAACGCGATCAGGTTCTGCCATTGCCCGCGCAGGTGACTATATAGGCACTGCAGAGGTTAATGATGTTCATACAGATAAAATAATTAATATAACCATCAATAAAGTTGTTAAATAGCGCGTTAAATTAAATTTTAAAATTTTTTAAATGCTCAAAGCAAATTATTAATAAAAAATAACGTAAGGAGTTAGCTATGAAAAAATTACTGATTTTAGTTTTATTTGTGTTCTCATCAATGGCTATTGCAAATGCCTCACCGTATAAAGCGGGAGTCGATTATACAAAAATTGAGTCACCACAACCGACGCATAGCGGTAAGAAAATTGAAGTGATTGAGTTTTTTTGGTACGGCTGTCCGCATTGTTTCCACTTTGAACCCTACATTAGTCAATGGAATAAAACAAAATCCAAAAATGTCGCCTTTGTTCGTATCCCGGCGGTTTTTCGTCCAGGCTGGAAAGTACAGGCGCGCGCCTATTATGCTCTACAGCAAATGGGTGTAATTGAAAGCGTACATGACAAGATATTTGACGAAATTCACAAGCACAGAAACCCTCTGGACACGGTAACAGGTATCGCCGATTTTGTTGCAAAGCAGGGGGTTAATCGAGCTAAGTTTATTCAGGAGTATAATTCGTTCGCGGTTGATGGTCTGGTACGTAAAGCGGTAGAAGAGCTTGCCGCATATAAAATTAACGGGGTTCCGACGGTAGTCGTTAACGGTAAATACATGTTAAGTGGGCGACTGGCAGGCACTTACGAAAAGCTGATTAAAATCTTAAATTATCTAATCAAAAAAGAAAGCGCGGCACCGGCAGCGCATAAATAGATATTAATAAGATGGATTTTGTCGTATAACTGTGGCTAAATTCATGAAAACGTCTTATAAAAGACAATTTAAATAGATGGTCTACAACAGCGTCTTAAATTTAGACTGTAGCAAGGCAATGGTTATATTAGGAGATGGCGATGATGAAAAAAGATAATGCTGCAATAAAAGCGGCACTGTTACTGGTGGTATCCATGCTAGCTGCCTGTAGCGGTGGTGAAAAGACGATTAAAACAGCCATCGCGCCAGACTGTGTGTTTCCTGATGCTCCTTCTGCTGCGGCACCTGGCTGGGTGTGTGATGAGCCGGTAAAAGGTATTGCTGTCTCTGCCGTTGGGGTGGCTGAAAAATCTGCTGCTGGATATAGTTTTATGAAAAATATGGCTGCAACGGATGCCCGTGTGCAGCTTGCACAGGCAATGAAAGTGCATGTGCAGAATCTGGTTAAACAATATGCAGAAACAACGGGCGCAGCAAGTGCGGAAACCGTTGATAAAGTTAATACATCTGTGACCAAACAGATTACGGATGAATCGTTAGTTGGCACTAAAATAGTTAAGACGCTTACCAGTCCGAACGGTACTCTCTATATATTACTCGGTATGGACCCGACGGCGGCCGTTAATGCAACAGAAAAGGCGGTACGAACCAGTATGGGGAATGACCGAGCTTTATGGCAACAGTTTAAAGCGAAAAAAGGTCAGGATGAGTTAGCTGCGGCAATTGCTGCACAGAAAGCCAATTAACACTGGTAAGAATGCAACCGGTACGAATATGGAGTGCTAGTATTTGAGAAATTCATTCTATCTATATTGATGCCAATATAGGTATGACGATGCCCGCTTATAAAGTGATAACCCTGGTTTTAATTGCATATTAACGGAGCCTTAACACAGGCCTGCTTATATACGATACCGTCTGACTGTTTAAGCGAGTTTAAATTAAAGTAAATCTTTCTGTTAAACGGAAAATAGCCGGTTAGTCACCTATACTTGCAAATTACTACTTATCACTACTTATCAACATCAGGCGAGTTCTCCATGCGATTAAAATCTATTCAATGTAAAGTCCTCATTTGTGCGTCAGTTTTATTAATGTTACCTGCCGTTGCCAGTGCAGACTTTCTATCCTTTACCGCGGGCGGTGGTATCTGGAGCGAAACGCCTTCTGGTTCAATCCGGCGAACGGTCGATGCCACGAATGTTGATTTGAGAGATAACCTGTTTTTGAACAAAAAATCACAGGGTTATCTATTTGCGGATATTAAACACGCGATACCACTGGTACCTAATATTCGCGTTATGTATACCAAATTAGACCACTCTGGCAGTGGCACAACAATCTTTAAGTTTAATAACCTGACCTTCAGTAATGATGTTGTCAGTAATGTCCAGATAAAAACCCTGGATGTTATCGCCTACTATCAGCTTATGGATAACGTCGTTGATCTTGATCTTGGTTTGAATATTCGCAAGATTGATCTTAGCTACATCTTTACCAGCCCTACGACTGGTATTTCAACTTCAAATTCTATTCGCCAGGTTTTTCCCATGTTGTATGCACTGGTAGGTGCCTCTCCCTGGCCTGGCCTGAAAATTAGCGCGGATATTAGCTATGTTGCGTATTCAGGCAACTCGATATCGGATATGACAGCAAAAATTGCCTACACGACCAGTGCCTTTGTTGGTTTTGAAGCAGGTTATCGCCGTCAGAATTTTAAGCTCAACGATATTGACAGTACCAATGCAAATGTCACTTTTGCCGGTCCCTTTGTTGGTGGCTATTTAAAATTTTAGGATAGATAGCATTCTAGGGCAGAACTGATTTAGCCTGTGGAAAAAGCCTGACGGTAGTTTAGTCGGGCTTTTTTATTCCCTGGTGCTGCCAGTGTCGAGTGTACAGCGATGTATTGACAGCATGCCTTGAATCATCAGTCTCCTTTTCATCCGTTTCAGTCATCAGGTTATACTTTCCCCAAAATTCTGTATGCTTATGAAATATCCGAGTTAAAATAGAACCATGTTGCAATTTGATTCTCTTAGTCTGCGTCGCGGCCTCAAACTCCTGTTTAAAGAAGCCAGTTTTCAGGTTTATCCTGCCTGGAAAGTTGGTTTGACTGGGGCGAATGGTTGCGGTAAGTCGAGCTTATTTGCACTAATTCTTAATCAGTTACATGCCGATAGTGGGGATTATTCTTACCCGAAAAACTGGGTTATTGCACACGTTGCTCAGGAATCCGATACCACCAGCCAGGCAGTCATTGAATTTATTTTAGATGGGGATAAAGAGCTACGTGAAATTGAAGCAGCATTAAAAATAGCTGAAGCAAAAGAAGATGGAATATTGCAGGCTGAGTTGCATAGCCAGTATGAAAATATTGGTGGTTACAGTGCACGTAGCCGCGCCGGTCAGTTATTGTTTGGCCTGGGGTTCAAACCAGGTGATGAGAGCCGGGCAATACATGCGTTTTCTGGTGGCTGGCGCATGCGTTTAAGCCTGGCAAAAGCCTTGATGTGTCGTTCCGACCTGCTGTTGCTGGATGAGCCCACCAATCACCTTGATCTGGAAACGGTTATCTGGCTGGAAAGCTGGCTTAAAGCCTATCGTGGTACCCTGTTAACCATTTCTCATGATCGTGATTTTCTCGATGCCGTCTGTAGCCACATTGCTCAGGTTGAAAATCAGCGGATTACACTTTATAGCGGTAATTATTCTGCTTTTGAACGCATTCGTGCTGAACGTCTGGCTAACCAGCAGTCACAATATCTTAAGCAACAGCGTGAGCGTGAGCATATACAGTGCTATATTAATCGCTTTCGCGCTCAGGCCACCAAAGCCCGTCAGGCACAAAGTCGGCTCAAAGCGCTACAGCGAATGGAAGAGATTGCGCCCGCGCATGTGGACTCACCGTTTCACTTTTCCCTGTTGGAAGCAGAGAAAACGCCGGATACTCTGCTCCGCCTGGAGCAGGTAGCCGCCGGTTATGACCAGACACAAATTCTGCATGGCATCAACTTGACACTGCGTCCGGGTGATCGCATAGGCTTGCTGGGGCCAAACGGCGCGGGTAAGTCTACACTCATTAAAGTATTAGCCAACACGTTGTCTATCCAGTGTGGTGAAAGACAGCTGAGTAAGGAAACCCGCTTCGGTTACTTTGCCCAGCATCAGCTCGAACAACTTCAGCTCGAACATACGCCGGTTGAACACCTGCGTCAGCTTGACCCCAAAGCGCGTGACTCTGATTTAAGGCAATTTTTGGGTGGCTTTGGTTTTTCCAACGACATGGCTCTCAGTCCGATTGCCCCCTTTTCTGGCGGTGAGAAATCCCGGCTAGTACTTGCCCTGATCGTTTATCAGCGCCCTAACCTGTTGCTGCTGGATGAACCCACTAACCACCTTGATCTCGAAATGCGTCAGGCACTGGCACAGGCATTACAGGATTTTTCTGGAGCAATGGTGATTGTTTCTCATGATCGTCATCTACTACGTGTCACCTGTGACCAGTTATTGTTGGTACATGATAAAACGGTTGATGTGTTTCCGCTCGGTCTGGAAGAATATCCACAGTGGTTACAGGAACAAAATAAACAGCCGGCTATTGCCGCTGATAATGCCACTTCAACACTCGGGCTAGAGTCGGCAAACGTGAAACTAATCGGCGCCACAAAAGCCAGTGATAAGAAAAATCGTAAACGTCTGGAGGCTGAAAGCAGGAAGAGACTTCAGCCGTTACGTAAAAAGATCATCCAGGCAGAGCAGCAGATGGAAGCGCTACAGACGGAGAGAATGGAGCTGGAAAATCAGTTACTCGATTCTAATATCTATATAGAAAATAATAAAACGTCACTACAGAAAATCCTCCAGCAAAAGTCGGAGCTTGATAAATTACATGAGGTCGCAGAAAACAACTGGTTACAATATAGCGAAGAACTGGAAAACTCAGTCAATTCTACGCCGGATTAATTAATAAAAAACAGGACATAACACAGACATCTTTTTTGCTTTAATAAGCGATAAACTATACATTATGAACCCAGACCAAACATTACAAATACGCAGTAATTCAACATGTGAACTGTGCAGCGCAATAGAAAATCTCAGTGTTTATGAAATCCCACCCGACTCTGACGGCAGTGCTGAGCAATGCGTATTACTCTGTGTTACCTGTAAAGATCAGGTAGACAATTCCGCGAACCTTGAGATTAACCACTGGCGCTGTCTTAACGACAGCATGTGGAGTCAGATACCTGCGGTGCAGGTTATGGTGTGGCGAATGCTTAATCGATTACGCGCTGAAGGCTGGCCACAGGATTTACTTGATATGCTCTATCTGGATGATACAACCTTAAGTTGGGCGCAGGCAGATAATGCTGGCAGTGATGACCATGAAGTCAAACATAAGGACAGCAACGGTGCCATGCTTGAGTCGGGTGATACGGTGACTCTGATCAAGGATCTGAATGTGAAAGGGGCAAATTTTACCGCTAAACGCGGCACTGCAGTGCGTGGCATCTCACTGGTGGCGGATAACTCGGAACACATCGAAGGCAAGGTGAATGGGCAACAGATTGTTATTCTGGCCAAATTTGTTAAAAAATCAAATTAAGTCCGTTCGGTGTGCATGCTGAGCAGAACTTAAGTATTTTTAAGCTGAGTATTGTATACGGTGCTTCGCTTTATCAGACTTAACCATAATTTTTATAGCGTATTGATTTATGTCAAGGATTGATGATGTCCTATAAGGGTAAATTAACCCGCAATTAGTTCAATAAAAATTTATGGCTATTTTATGTTATTCAGGTTTCACCCTTCCAGTGTTGTTCTTTTGTTTTGTGTGATCGTGTTCTCGTCCCTTTCGAACGCAGCACTGAAGCCGCTGCCTGTCACCTGGAAAACGCATGTCATGAAACTTTTTCCAGGTGCAGATCGCGTAACCAATGAGGATAAAAAATTAGAAATAGCAACTGTTTATGCAGGGAAAAAGATAGTTGGTTACAGCTTTCAAACCGCACAACAAGTTGATATTCCCGCTTATTCAGGTCAGCCTGTTAATACACTGGTTACGATTGATGCCAAAGGTTTTATTAAAGATGCCTGGGTGGTCGAGCAGCATGAACCCATTTTACTGGTGGGAATCCCGGTGCAGAAACTGTATGACTTTGCACATCAATATGTGACCAAATCGGTTGCCGAACATGTTGAAGTGGGTACCGGAAAAAATACCGTTGATGGCATAAGCAGTGCCACGGTCACGTCAATGGTGGTGAACCAGTCCATTATGCATGCGGCCAAAAAAGTGGCCGAAGAAGTCGGTATTCTGAAAAAAACAGCAGCTGAGTCCATGCCGCACGCACTTGTCAAAATGAAGTTGTTTAAGCCCGAAGACTGGCAAGCGCTTACCGGTGATGGTTCTATTCGCCGCCTGCATCTAACGCGTGCACAGGTGGATGATGGTTTCAAAGGAACGGCTGCACAAAATGTGGATACAGCAACACCCGGTGAAAAGCAGGATACTTTTATTGATCTGTATTATACCTATCTGGATGCACCAACCATTGGTCAGAACCTGTTGGGTAAAGAACAGTTTCAATGGTTACTGAAAAAATTAAAACCCGGTGAACAGGCTGTGGCGATTATGGGTCGCGGCATGTATTCTTTTAAAGGTTCAGGTTATGTCCGGGGCGGCATTTTTGATCGCGTTAAGGTAAGTCAGGGTATGATCGGTATTAATTTCCGGGATCTGGATTACTATCGGTTATCTGATATTTATGCCAAAGGACATCCCGATTTTGATGAAATGGCTATCTTCATTATTCGTCAGCACTATGACTTCGATCCAGGTGCCATGTGGCATCTACAGCTGCTGGTGAAACGCGCGACGGGTCCACTGGATAGTGTTTTCCACACGTTCAGTGCGAGTTACCAGATTCCCGAAAAATACATTACTCGGCCACCCGCTCCTGTTGTTGTGAAGCCGTTACCAGTGTGGGCTAAAATCTGGCAGGCGCGTATTTTTCAGGTTGCTATTGTTGCTTTCAGTCTGGTCTTGTTGATGGCTATTATCTTTATGCAGGACCTGCTGGTGCGCCGTCCTCGCCTGTTACATAATTTACGTCGAGGGTATCTGATCTATACCCTGTTTTATATTGGCTGGTACTCATTAGGTCAGCTCTCTGTGGAAAATGTCTTTACTTTTACTCATGCACTAATGGGTAAGTTTCGTTGGGATGTTTTCCTGATGGACCCGGTTATCTTTATGCTCTGGGGGTTTACCGCTGCGACTATTTTACTTTGGGGGCGCGGCGTTTTCTGCGGCTGGCTCTGTCCGTTCGGCGCGTTACAGGAGCTGATCAATGAGCTGGCACGCAAATTTAAAGTTAAACAGTATGAATTACCTTTTGCCGTCCATGAGCGACTTTGGGCGGTGAAATATATTATTTTGCTAGCACTTTTTGGCCTCTCGTTACAATCTGTCAGCATGGCGGAGAAAGCTGCAGAAGTGGAACCTTTCAAGACCACCATTATGCTGTTCTTCCAGCGGGAATGGTGGTTCGTAGCCTATGCGATAACGCTTCTCTTTATTTCGATCTTTACCCGTAAAGTTTATTGTCGCTATATTTGCCCTCTGGGTGCTGCACTGGCGATCCCAACCAAGCTGCGTTTGTTTGACTGGCTTAAACGACGCAAAGAATGTGGCCAACCCTGTCAGCTGTGTGCGGTGGAATGTGAGATTCAGGCGATTCATCCTGATGGCAAGATTAATGCTAATGAGTGCCACCACTGCCTGGATTGTCAGATGACCTATCACGATGAGAAAAAATGTCCGCCTCTTGTTAATAAGAATAAGCGGCGCAAAAAAGGCAGACCTGAGCCTTCGAAAATTTCAGTAACCCAACTGGGTATCAGCTAAAACTTAACTTTAACCTTAGGAGATCTATCATGAGTGATAATGAAAAAAATCATGGCGAGGAGAATACCTCTTCAGCAATAAGTCGGCGTAAATTTCTGGGCGCTGCAGGTGCTGTGGGTGCTGCAGGGATAACCGGTGTTGCCGGTCTGGCAGCAACAGTGATGACCCCGGATGCTTTTGCCCGAGCTGCTAAAGATGCACAGGATGAATTTGGTAAAACGCATGTGAAGCCAGGTGACCTGGATGAGTACTATGGTTTCTGGAGTGGTGGTCAGTCTGGCGAAGTTCGTATTATGGGCGTGCCTTCCATGCGGGAGATTATGCGTATTCCGGTTTTTAATATTGACTCGGCGACAGGCTGGGGATTAACCAACGAGAGTAAGCGCATAAAAGGTGACTCAGCGCATTTTCCTAACGGTGATTTACACCATCCACATATGTCGATGAAAGATGGTCGTTATGATGGCAAGTACATTTTTGTCAATGATAAAGCCAACTCACGGGTAGCGCGCATCCGTTGTGATGTGATGAAATGCGATAAAATGTTGACCGTGCCTAACTCACAGGCAATTCATGGTTTACGGGTTCAAAAAGTCCCTTATACCAAATATTTTTTCTGTAATAGTGAATTTCGTATTCCGCATCCTAATGATGGCAGGGACATTAATGACCCGGCTAAATATTTCACTATGTTCAATATAATTGATGCAGAGAAAATGGAAGTTTTCGCACAGGTTATTGTTGATGGTAATCTGGATAATGCCGATGCGGATTACCAGGGTAAATATTTTGCCACCACTTGCTACAACTCTGAAGACGCCACTAATCTGGCAGGAATGATCAGCAATGAGCGTGACTGGGTCGTTATATTCAATTTACCCCGTATTGAAAAAGCGGTTAAAGCTGGAAAATTTACCACCATTGGCACTTCGAAGGTTCCTGTGGTTGATGGTCGTCATGGTTCTAAAGTGACACGATACATTCCTATTCCAAAAAGTCCTCACGGGGTAAACACGACACCTGATGGTAAATATTTTTGTATTGCGGGCAAACTTTCCCCAACGGTTTCAATCGTTGATATTAAAAAACTGGATGATCTGTTTAACGATAAAATTAAGCCGCGTGATGCAGTAGTCGGTGAACCAGAACTCGGCTTAGGGCCTCTGCATACCGCTTACGATGGACGTGGTAATGCCTACACCACCTTGTTTATCGATAGCCAGATAGTAAAGTGGGACATTGAAAAAGCCATTCAGGCTTATCAGGGTAAGAAAGTTAATTACATTAGCCAAAAACTGGATGTCCAGTTTCAGCCGGGGCATGATCACACCTCAATGGGTGAAACCCGCGATGCGGATGGTAAGTGGCTGGTTTCACTTAGCAAATTTTCAAAAGACCGATTTTTATCCGTGGGTCCATTGCACCCTGAAAATGACCAGTTGATTGATATTTCCGGCAGTGAAATGATTCTAGTTGATGATGGCCCGGCTTTTGCAGAACCGCATGACTGCATTCTCGTGCATCGGAATGTTCTGGAAAATAAAACCAGAAAAATATGGGATCGAGAAGACAGTTTTTTTGCCGCAACAGTTGCCCAGGCTAAAAAAGACGGCGTAACGCTGGAAACAGATAACAAGGTAATCCGTGATGGGAATAAGGTTCGAGTTTATATGACTTCTATTGCACCTCAATATGGTATGGAACAGTTTACTGTTAAGGCCGGTAATGAAGTAACGGTGGCGGTTACCAATCTGGATATGGTGGAAGATGTTACGCATGGATTTACCGTAACCGATCATGGTGTAGTGATGGAAATCAGTCCGCAGGAAACCGCATCGATTACCTTTACGGCTAAAAATCCGGGCGTGTACTGGTATTACTGCCAGTGGTTCTGTCACGCTTTACATATGGAAATGCGCGGCAGAATGCTGGTAGAAAAAGCGTAGCCAGAAGGGCTGTTAGCCCTGTTACTGAGTGTGTATTCGGTGACAGGGCATTTCCTTAGCGGATAAAAAACGGGCGCTATTTTTGATTACTACAAACTTTTAGGTGAATGGAGATTGCTCCTGTTTCTCCTTACCCTGTCATGCATCATGCTGTATACAATTACTAACAGTACAAATGAAAAGGCGACCCATGGTTCAAGACCGTCAGCCACAGGGATGCAGGTGCCGAGTCTATATGGACGTATTCACCGCGTGTCTTTAACCATGGGTAGCCTTTTCATTCGTTTCGGTAATAAAACCCATAATAGAATCATTCAATGTGCAAAGCAGCTGGGTGGTTTTTTTGTCATTAGCGTATTTTTTATAAGTTTGCCAGTGCTGGCGAAGTCCATCACTACGACTGTCGGTGGATTTGCTGCGGCGCTACAACGGGGACAGAACGGTGCGCAGATTTTGCTGCAAAAAGGTCGCTATACGGGTAATTTCATCATTAATAAAAGCATTACATTAGCCTGTGCGTCGGGTGCTATTCTCGATGGCGGTGGACATGGAAATACGCTGACCATTACCGCAAAAAATGTTACCGTAACTGGTTGCCGGATTATTAACTGGGGACATGATTTAACCACTATGGATGCGGGTATCTATGTGAGATCGTCGGCATCCCATGTCCTGATCAAGAACAATTATTTACGCGGTGATGCGTTTGGGGTTTATCTCGACAGTTGTGCTGATGCCACTGTTGAAGGCAATAAAGTTGAGGGCAACCTGAAGATACGTTCACAGGATCGAGGCAATGGCATTCACCTTTCTGGTAATCACGGCGCAGATATTGCCAATAACGAAATTTGGCATACGCGTGATGGTATTTATATCCAGACCAGCAATGGCAATACTCTTCGCCATAACGAAATGCATGACCTGCGCTACGGAATTCATTATATGTATTCGTACAACAATATCATTAAAAATAACTACACGCATAACACACGTACCGGCTACGCAATGATGCAATCAAAATATCTCACTATTATCGGTAACCGTTCGGACCATGACCAGAATTATGGCATGTTGATGAATTTTATCACGCACTCAACGATTTCTGGTAACACCTTCAGTAATGTAAACCAGGGGGTTAATCCGTCTGGACAGCAAACCATTGATGGTGCCGAAGGCAAAGCCCTGTTTGTTTATAACTCACTGTTTAATACCATCAGCAATAATAAATTAGAAAAAAGTGATATCGGCATTCATCTGACTGCTGGTTCTGAGGACAACACTTTTTTTGGCAATCAATTTGTCCATAACAGGCGCCAGGTAAAGTACGTGGGTAGACGTCGCCAGGAATGGTCGCATAATGGTCGAGGCAATTACTGGAGTGATTACATGGGCTGGGACCGTGATAATAATGGTATCGGTGATACCTGGTACGAGCCCAATGACAGCATTGACAAGCTGTTGTGGAAATACCCATCCGCAAAACTTTTAATGAATAGCCCTGCAATCCGATTATTGAAGGCGGTACAGTCTGAATTCCCAGTATTGAAATCACCCGGTATTCGCGATAGCCATCCATTAATGTCACCGCCAACTGACACCACTTCGATAATGCGTACACACCAGTGAGGAAGCTATGACGGTTGTAGAAATTAATCAGGTTACACAACAATATCAGCAGGTGACAGCGCTGCGGAACCTGAGTCTGAGTATCCACTCAGGCGAAGTGATGGGGTTGTTCGGCCATAACGGTGCGGGTAAAACCACGACGATAAAATTGATCTTGGGTTTGCTATCACCCACTTTCGGTCAGGTTCAGGTGATGGGTAAAGCGCCCGCCGCGGAGGGCTTTAATCCATTACGCTTTCAGTTAGGTTTTTTGCCGGAAAATGTCTCGTTTTACCCGCAGCTTGAAGGTCGTGAGGTGCTGTATTATTTTGGTAAATTAAAGCGGGTTAATAAATCGCGCTGTGATCAACTGCTTGAGAAAGTGGGTTTGAGTCATGTAGCTCGGCGTAAGGTAAAAACTTATTCAAAAGGAATGAAACAACGTTTGGGATTGGCGCAGGCGATTCTGACTATCCCTAAACTATTATTGCTGGATGAGCCTACGGCTGGGCTGGATCCGATTGCCACGCAGGATTTCTACACCACGATTGATGAGCTCAAAAAAGAAGGCTGTGCAATTATCCTGTCTTCACATATTCTGCCGGGACTGGAAGGCCATATTGATCGCGCCGCGGTGCTGAGTAATGGGGAATTGCGCGCCCTTGGGACGCTCGCGCATTTAAGCAAGCAGGCGCAGTTGCCCATTCGAGTGCGCATTAAAAGCAATATTAATTATAGCTGTCTTTGTGATCAAACTGCGGCATTGATGTACGATCATCACCGTGTAAATGAGGCAACCGTGGAAGGTTTTACCAGTGAGGTAAATAAAATGCCATTGCTCAGGCAGTTGCTGGCGATGCCGAAGGTGGAAGATGTGGATATTAATCTGCCCACACTGGAACAACTTTATACCTGTTTAATGGATGCAGCACCTGAGTTAAACGATGTGCAACAGGAGGTGGGGTCATGAATGCCATTTTCTGCGTGGCTCAAAAAGAGCTGAAAGATGGATTTCGTAATCGCTGGATTGTGGCGATTACGCTTATATTTGCTTTACTGGCATCGGGTATCGCCTGGTTTGGTGCGGTGGCTTCGGGGGTAATCGGATTTACCTCCATCCCCAATACTATCGCCAGTCTGGCAAGTTTAGCAGTGTTCATTATTCCTCTGATCGCGTTATTGCTGGCTTACAATGCTATCGTAGGTGAGGATGAAGAAGGCACTCTGATGTTGTTGCTCACTTATCCTTTATCCAGAGCTGAATTATTAATGGGTAAGTTATTGGGACACACCCTGATTCTGGCCATTTCCACCGTAATCGGTTTTGGCATTTCTGCCCTTATGATACTGCTGTTTGCGGCCGGGGTAGACACGCTGGATCTGGTTAAGGCATTTAGCCTGTTTATTTCTTCGTCCATTATATTAGGCATGGTGTTTCTATCCATCGCCTATTTAATCAGTGCCAGTGTGGCAGAGAAATCTAAAGCCGCAGGTATTGCGCTTATTGTCTGGTTCTTCTTCGTACTTGTTTTTGACCTGGGATTGCTGGGGTTGCTGGTGATCACTGCTGGCAAATTGCAGCCGGACGCATTGCCCTACCTGATGTTACTTAACCCGACCGATCTGTTCCGGTTAATAAACATGATGGGGTTTGCAGGGGGTACCAGCTTAATGAGCATTGCGACTGATCTTAAACTGAGTTACAGCGCTCTATTCGCTATTATGCTGCTGTGGGTGGCTGTACCCTTTGGGGTTGCCTATCTTGTATTACGCCGAAGAGTTGTATGAGGCGGGTGATTATGCTCAAGCAGGAAATTAAACCGGGCTTTCTGTTCGTCATTCTACTGGTGCTGGGTCTAAGCCTAAGTGCCTGTAATGGTTCCGGTGATTCAGGAAGCAAAAAGCATGGGCCTGTCGCCATTAAGCCGGGTGAAGAATGTCATCTATGTGGCATGATAATTTCAAAATTTGCTGGCCCAAAAGGTGAGCTTTATAACCGCAGTGGTCAGGTAGAGAAATTCTGTTCCACCCGCGACATGTTTTCGTGGTATCTCCAGCCTGAAAACAAAAACAATACCCGGGAGATTTATGTTCATGATATGGGTCGAGCGTCCTGGAAAAAACCCAATGATAAATACCTGATACCAGGGCGTTCGGCCTGGTATGTAGTGGGGTCTGACATGAAAGGTGCAATGGGGCCAACGTTGGCTGCGTTTAAGCAGAAAGCCGCTGCGCAGATATTTATCCTCAAGCACGGTGGCAAGCTACTGCCGTTTAAGGCGATTACTCAGGCGGTAATAACAAAGATGAATCAGCAGATGATGTCTAAAATGGGGGTAAAGTAACGTCTGGTTTGAACGTGAACTGTTCATAGATAGGTGTATGGTACGTATTTATGCCCCCAGTTTCTTTGCAAGCCACTGTGTTGCTTCCTGTTGTGTCCGCACGATTATTTCTTCCCAGGGGATTTCAAATATGTAGCCTTCCCACATTCTGCCCAGGCCAAATTGTAAATCTGTTGGCATGATACTAACAGCGATAACATGGGGGTTCTGCATTGCCGCTGCGGTATAAATGGCTGCAAGTTTTGCTACATCTACGTCACTGACAACCGTTTCTGTTACATCAGTATAATCATTAAGCAATACTTTATACTGGTTGATTTTTTTAATATCAGTAAACCGCTCAGTGTATGCGGCATAGACTTCAGCCGCAGTTAATTTCCCGTAATATCGAGTAATTATCCTGCTTCCATTATCTTCTGTGGTTATTTCATATGGCATGTGTTGGTTTTAAATATCTGCACACTGGCCTGATATGGATGCTGTCACGTTTGCAGCTAACGCTGGGGAATGTACAGATCCGTAATCGTACCTTCTGCCATTTCTGCCGCAAAGTTAAAGGTTTCTGATAGCGTTGGGTGGGGATGCACGGTGAGCGCAATGTCCTCAATATCGGCCCCCATTTCTAGCGCTAGCACGGCTTCGGCGATGAGTTCACCTGCATTGGTGCCGACTATGCCGCAGCCGATAATGCGTTGAGTCTCTTTATCAAACAGTATTTTAGTCATGCCTTCATTGCGACCGATACTGAGTGAGCGTCCACTGGCTGCCCACGGGAAAACACCTTTGGTGTATGCCATTGCCTCAGTTTTTGCCTGCTCTTCGGTGATGCCCATCCAGGCAATCTCCGGGTCGGTGTAGGCAACTGAAGGGATGGTTTTTGCATCGAAAAAAGAGTTCATTCCAGCAATTACTTCGGCCGCGGTTTTGGCTTCATGGGTGGCTTTGTGTGCCAGCATGGGTTGACCGACAATATCACCAATGGCGTAGATATGACCAACATTGGTTTTTTGTTGTTTGTCCACGCTAATAAAGCCACGTTCATCCACGCTAACACCCGCTTTTTCCACATCAATCAGTTTGCCGTTCGGGGTGCGACCAACTGCTACCAGGACACGGTCAAAGGTAGCATTTTCTGGTGCGCCTTTACCGTCAAAAGAAACTTTTAAGCCTTTCTTTAAAGCCTCAATGGAGGTGACTCGGGTATTGAGCCAGATATTTTCATAACGGTTTTTAACGCGCTTCATTAATGGGCGCACCAGATCGGCATCACAACCAGGAATTAAACCTGCAGCGAGTTCGACGATGGAAACTTTTGACCCCAGTGCATCATAAACGGTGGCCATTTCCAGGCCAATAATGCCACCGCCAATGATCAGCAGGCGTTTTGGAATATCGGCCAGTTCGAGCGCACCGGTAGAATCCATCAGGCGTGGGTCGTCATAAGGGAAACCGGGAATTTTGAATACCGATGAACCGGCAGCAATAATGGCATTATCAAAGGCGATTGTTTGGGTGCCCGCTTTGGTTTCAATCGCAATGGTTTTCGGTGAGGTAAATTTTCCGTAACCGGTGACAATTTGAACTTTGCGCTGTTTGGCCAGCCCGGTTAGCCCGCCGGTGAGTTGCTTAATTATCCCGTTTTTAACCTCGGCCAGTTTTTTAATATTAATTTTGGGTTTGCCAAACTCGATGCCGTGTGCAGCCATTTCAGCCGCTTCATTAATGATTTGTGCTGAATGCAGTAGAGCCTTGGAGGGAATGCAGCCCACATTCAGGCAGACGCCACCAATGACGTTATGTTTCTCAATCAAAATAACGGATTTACCCAAATCGGCAGCCCGGAAGGCAGCAGTATAACCGCCGGGGCCGGAACCAAGTACCACGACTTCAGCATGAAGGCCAGTATTACCTGTAGCAATTGTCGGTGCAGCGTCTGGTTGTGGTGCAGAAGTGGTTGTCGTCTGTTCTATCGGTGACTGGGTAGCCGTGCTGTCATTAACTTCCAGTTTTAAAATCACCTGACCCTGGCTAACTTTTTCATTAACACCGACGAGAACTGCTTTGACTATGCCCGCAGAAGGGGATGGAATTTCAATTGTTGCTTTATCCGATTCCAGTGTAATGAGTGGATCTTCTTCGTTGATGCTGTCACCGACACTAACCAGAACTTCAATAATATCAACATTGGTAAAATCACCAATATCGGGAACTTCTACATTCACTATTTTACTCATAACGCATTACTCAGAAAATAAACAGTATTAAAAAATTTACCACAGAAACGCAGAGTGCACAGAGTTTTTTATTTTTGTGTAGTTACAGCCAGGCGGGTATTTCCCTGTGTGCTCGGCGTATCTGCGATTATCCTCTATTTTTTATAGTAGTAGTCTGCGGGTATCAGACAGGACTTTACTTAAATAAGAGGTGAAACGTGCACCATCAGCACCATCAATCACGCGGTGGTCATACGACAAGGATAAGGGCAACATTAGCCGTGGGACAAATTCATCTCCCTGATAAACCGGCTTTATTGATGAGCGTGAAACACCTAAAATAGCCACTTCCGGTGCATTGACAATGGGGGTAAAGGCCGTACCGCCAATACCGCCAAGGCTGGAGATACTGATGCAGCCACCTTGCATGTCGGCGGGCGACAGTTTTTTATCGCGCGCCCGCTGACTGGTAGTGACCAGTTCGTCTGCCAGTTCGAGCAAAGTTTTATGGTTGCAGTCGCGAATTACAGGGACAACCAGACCCGCAGGAGTATCCATTGCAACACCAATATTAACGTATTTTTTTAGCACCAGAGTTTCACCCTTGACGTCCAGTGAGGCATTAAAACGCGGATATTCTTTTAGTGCAGAAACGAGTGCTTTCATTAAAAAGACAAGCACTGTTATACGTACACCCTCTTTTTTATTTTCTTCATTTAGCTGTTTGCGAAAGGCTTCCAGTTCAGTGATGTCAGCTTCGTCAAACTGGGTGACGTGAGGAATAGTCACCCAGTTGCGATGCAAGAATTTTCCGGTGAGTTTATTAATCTTTGTCAGCGGCTGTGTTTCTGTGTCACCGAATAAACTAAAATCAATTTCCGGCATGGGCGCAACGCTGAACGTATTGCCAGACGGATTTAATGCCAGCGCTTGCTTCACCCAGCTTTTTACATCCGCTTTCAAAATACGATTTTTGGTACCCGAACCTGTCATCTGACCGAGGTCAGCACCCAGTTCACGCGCAAATTTCCTGACCGCTGGACTGGCATGGGCTTTGCTGAAACCCGTTTCATCAATGGGAGCTACCTGTCGTGTGGGAGCAGGGTGAGGTGGGTTGGCGGCAGGAACAGGTTGCGCTGTTTCCGGGATTTGTTGTTCGGCTGCGGTGGTGGTCTGGATGGGCACTACTTCCTGTGTGGCGGTGGCGATTGTATTTGGCTCTGCTACCGTGCTGTCTGCTATATTCTCATTAAGGCCGCTTTCATTAACCTCAAGCGTTATCAGTAGATCGCCCTGAGAAACTTTATCGCCCAGCTTGATTTTAATGTCTTTAACAATACCGGCAAATTCAGCGGGGATTTCCAGGGCGGCTTTATCGGATTCAAGTGAAACCAGAGGGTCCTCAACCTGGACGGAGTCGCCAGGTGAAACGATGATTTCGATGACTTCAACACCCTCAAAATCGCCAATATCAGGAACCCGTATATTTTTAATTTCTGCCATAATTTTTACGCCTGTTTTTTTACTGCATTGCTTATTTAATAAACGCAGCAGTAACGATTCTATACTGTAATGGGGTTGGGTTTTTTAGTATCAATATTGTATTTTTTAATCGCATCACTGACTTTACTGACCGGAATTTTGCCTTCATCTGCCAGGGTTTTTAATGTGGCCAGGGTAACGTAATGACTGTTAACTTCAAAGTGACGGCGCAGCTTTTTGCGGGTATCTGAGCGACCAAAACCATCGGTGCCCAGTACCGTATAGGTTGCAGGGATGTATTGGCGAACCTGGTTGGAGACCGCGCGTATATAGTCAGATGCAGCAATAACAGGGCCTTCAGCGTTTGCTAACTGTTTGGTGATATAGGGCACGCGTGCCTTTTTGCCGGGGTTGAGCCGGTTCCAGTGTTCACAATCCACGGCTTCACGCGCCAGTTCATTGTAGCTGGTAATGCTCCATACATCGGCACTGACTTTCCAGTCCTGTTTTAGTAACTCAGCGGCAGCAATGACTTCGCGTAGAATGGTACCACTACCAAATAACTGAGCTTTCACTTCACCTTTTCTGGCCGTGTCTTTACTGAAACGGTAGATGCCTTTCTTGATACCTGTTTCAGCATCTTCAGGCATAGGCGGCATGGCATAATTCTCATTCATAGTGGTGATGTAGTAATACACATTCTCCTGTTGCTGTACCATGCGATGCATCCCATCATGAATAATAACCGCCAGCTCGTAGGCAAAGCAGGGGTCGTAAGCCACACAGTTAGGAATGGTTGAGGCAAGCAGAAGGCTGTGTCCATCCTGGTGTTGTAGACCTTCACCTGCCAGCGTAGTACGGCCAGCAGTGCCGCCAATAAGAAAACCACGCGCCTGCATGTCACCTGATGCCCAGGTTAGATCGCCAACCCGCTGAAAACCAAACATGGAGTAATAGATATAGAATGGCACCATGTTGACACCATGCGAGCTATAGGCGGTTGCAGCGGCAATCCATGAGGACATTGCGCCCGCTTCATTGATGCCTTCTTCCAGGATCTGTCCGCTTTTGTCTTCTTTATAAAACATTACCTGCGCTTTATCTTGAGGTTCGTAGAGCTGACCGACAGAAGAATAAATGCCCAGCTGACGGAACATGCCTTCCATACCGAAGGTGCGGGCTTCATCGGGCACAATGGGGACAATGTTTTTACCGATTTTTTTATCTCGCACCAGGGCAGTGAGAATACGAACAAAGGCCATTGTAGTGGACATTTCACGCTCGCCGGAGCCTTTCAATAATGCCTCAAACGTTGACAAGGGCGGGACTTCCAGTGGTGCAGCCAGATGGGTTCGTGCTGGTAGATAACCGCCCATTGCTTTGCGGCGCGCCTGCATGTATTGCATTTCGAGGCTGTCTTCGGCTGGCCTGTAATACTCAGCGGTTTCAATTTGTTCTTTCGATACGGGAATATTAAAGCGTTTAGCAAAGGCTGCCAGCGCGTCAATATTCATTTTTTTCTGTGAGTGGGTTGTATTCTGGCCTTCGCCAGCTTCACCCATGCCATAACCTTTGACTGTTTTGGTCAGGATAACGGTAGGCTGGTCTTTATGTTCCGTTGCCTGTTTATAAGCGGCATAGACTTTGTGCGGGTCGTGTCCGCCACGGTTGAGTCGCCAGATGTCATCGTCCGACATATTTGCGACCATGGCTTTTAATTCAGGCGAGTTAAAAAAGTGCTCGCGTACAAAGGCGCCGTCTTTGGCTTTGTAGTTCTGGTAATCGCCATCCACAACTTCGGCCATGCGTTTAGCCAGTAAGCCGTCCTTGTCTCTGGCCAGTAGAGGGTCCCAGTAGGAGCCCCAGATAACTTTGATGACGTTCCAGCCCGCACCACGAAAGACGGATTCCAGTTCCTGAATGATTTTGCCATTCCCCCGTACGGGGCCATCCAGACGTTGCAGGTTACAGTTGATAACAAAAATCAGATTATCCAGCTTTTCACGACCGCCAAGCGAAATTGCTCCCAGTGATTCCGGTTCGTCCATTTCACCGTCACCGCAGAATGTCCAGACTTTGCGGTTTTCGGTGTGTGCAATGCCTCGGTCGTGCAGGTATTTCATAAACCTTGCCTGATAGATCGACATAATCGGCCCCAGCCCCATTGAGACGGTTGGAAACTGCCAGAAATCGGGCATTAACCAGGGGTGCGGATAGGACGGCAGGCCGCCGCCATCAACTTCCTGGCGGAATTTGTCAAGCTGGCTCTGGTTCAGTCTGCCTTCAAGAAAAGCCCGCGCATAAATACCCGGCGAAGAATGGCCCTGCATGAAAATCAGATCACCGCCGTGATTTTTATCTTGAGCATGAAAAAAATGATTAAAACCAACGTCATAGAGTGTTGCGGCTGATGCGAAGCTGGCAATATGACCACCCAGTTCAGAACTTTCTTTATTTGCCCGCACAACCATTGCCATTGCGTTCCAGCGAATAAATGAACGAATCCGGTATTCCAGTTCAGGGTCGCCAGGCGTGCGCTGTTCAAGGTGGGCCGGGATTGTATTCAGATAAGCCGTGTTATTGGTGAATGGCAGACTGGCACCATTACGGCGTGCGTTATCAATTAGCTGCTCAAGCAGAAAGTGTGTGCGTTCAACACCTTCATTTTCGAGTACTGCACTGAGTGCATCGAGCCATTCCTGGGTTTCAATCGGGTCAATATCGTGTTGGTTTGTCATTTAACTCTCGCACGTTATGGTAAAGTCACACGGAGATCGTGAAAAATAGTGTAATTTTAAGAGAAGTTTTAATAATTCCTGATAAATTGAGGAGTTATATACTGATGTTTTTTCCAAGTGTAGGTGCATTATAAAAGTTAATATGAATTTAGTCGAATTACTTCTAACAGCAAGCATTAACTCGAATCACTGTTACCGCATTAATTTTGCTCAGTGAATTTGCATGATTGATATGTAGTTGATCGTTTTTTAAGTATAATCGCCAGCCTGATTGACAAATTTACTATTGGAATCCTGCCATGTCTGCAAAAGTCATTATAAAAAAAGCGGTGCTTGCCTACTCAGGTGGCCTTGATACCTCCGTCATTCTTAAATGGTTACAGGACGAATATCATTGTGAAGTGGTGACCTTTACCGCCGATATTGGACAGGGTGAAGAAGTTGAACCCGTCCGCGGCAAAGCCGAAGCGCTGGGGGTAAAAGAAATTTACATCGACAACCTGCAGGAAGAATTTGTGCGCGATTTTGTTTTTCCGATGTTTCGTGCCAATGCGATTTATGAGGGTGAGTATTTATTAGGTACGTCCATTGCCCGCCCATTAATCGCCAGACGTATGGTTGAAATAGCCAATGCAACCGGTGCCGATGCAATTTCACATGGTGCTACCGGTAAAGGTAATGATCAGATTCGGTTTGAACTGGGGGCTTATGCCTTAAAACCGGGGGTGCAGGTGATTGCACCCTGGCGAGAATGGGATTTACTGTCGCGTGAAAAATTAATGGCCTATGCACAAAAGCATGGTATCGACGTTGATTTTAATAAAGGTAAAAAATCACCTTATTCAATGGATGCCAACCTGTTACACATTTCCTATGAAGGTGGCATACTGGAAAATCCCTGGGTTGAAGCGGAAGCAGCGATGTGGCGCTGGACGGTATCACCGCAACAGGCGCCGGATACAGCCACCTATCTGGAACTGACTTACAGGCAGGGCGATATTGTTGCGATTGATGGGAAAACCCTGACACCGGCACAGGTGTTGATTGAATTAAATCGACTGGGTGGTGAAAACGGTATTGGCCGACTGGATATCGTCGAAAATCGTTTCATTGGTATGAAATCACGCGGTTGCTATGAAACCCCGGGTGGCACAATTATGTTACGTGCCCATCGCGCAATGGAATCCTTAACGCTGGATCGTGAAGTGGCACACCTGAAAGATGAATTAATGCCGCGTTATGCCACATTAATCTATAACGGTTATTGGTGGAGTCCTGAACGTGAAATGCTGCAGCAGATGATTGACACTTCGCAGCAATATGTGAATGGTGTGGTGCGAGTGAAGTTATATAAAGGCAATGTGGATGTTGTTGGCCGTCAATCCAGTGATTCATTATTTGATGAAAATATGGCGACTTTTGAAGATGATGGCGGTGCGTATGACCACAAAGATGCGGATGGATTTATTAAGTTAAACGCATTGCGATTGAGAATGCAGGCCAGCCGCCGTGATGGCTGATTTTATGCCGTCACCGTAGCCAGAAAATGTATTTTTCGATATATCCAGAAAGTCGCGTGAGCATTATTAATGAACATCTTTTTGCGTAAAGAAACCTTTTTCTGGTGATTTATGTCGAAAATGAATAATGTATTCCTTCAGGTTTGTCGTCAACAGGGATGTTGTTGTGCTTGCAAATTGTTATAAAGATGCGATAATTTCGCGCCAATGAATAGAAGCTAACGGTTTCTACTTCGTCCATGCGGGTGTAGTTCAATGGTAGAACTGGAGCTTCCCAAGCTTCAAACGTGGGTTCGATTCCCATCACCCGCTCCATTTTTTCTACCGCTATATACCTGTCTTGTCGGTAGGCTTGCGGTGAACAAGCTTGTATCTCCGGTTTCTTCTTTTGTAAACCTGAGTTAAGCTGCTGATGCTTCTACGGGTCGGCTAATATGATATTTGCGCATTTTTTCTGCGAGTGTTGTGCGTTGCATCCCCAAACTTTTTGCCGTATGTGCGATCACGCCGTGTGATTGGTCCAGCGCGGCCTGGATAATGCTGACCTCAATATTAGAAATATACGATTTAAGGTCGAAATTCTCGGTTGGAAAGTTGATGGGTGGCGTATTAGGTATGGGTGTGTCTGTATTATCCTTTTGCATAACGGCATCAATGGCTGCGACATTTAGCGGTTGTGATAATGGCTGGGTTGAGTCACGGAATTTCTCCGGTAAATGTTGCGCCTGAACCAGTCCGCAGGGGTGTTTAATCGCCATGCGTTCGATTTGATTGGCCAGTTCACGTACATTGCCGGGCCAGTCATATTGCGAGAGTGCCATAACAGCGTCAGTGGAAAAACGCACTGAGCTGCCTTTGTTATGCTCAAGCCGAGAGATCAGCTCGTTAACCAGTAAAGGTAAATCCTCAATCCGCTCACGTAATGTCGGCAGGCGAATAGGGAAGACATCAAGTCGGAAATAGAGGTCTTCTCTGAAATCGCCCTGTTGAACCATTTCTTTAAGATTGCGATTGGTGGCCGCAATAATGCGTACATCCGCCTGAATGGTTTTATTGCCACCAACACGTTCAAAAGTACGCTCTTCCAGGACGCGCAAAAGTTTTACCTGCATCGCCATTGTCATCTCACCTATTTCGTCCAGAAACAGCGTACCGCCTTCGGCCATAGCAAAACGCCCCTGGCGGCTGGATATAGCACCGGTAAAGGCCCCTTTTTCATGGCCAAAAAGTTCTGATTCCAGTAATTCGTGGGGAATCGCGCCACAGTTAACTGGAACGAACGCTTTATCGTGTCGAGCAGAATAATAATGAACATTGCGTGCAACCACTTCTTTGCCAGTGCCTGACTTGCCCAGAATCAGAACATTGGCATCACTGTTAGCTACCTGTTCAATTTCATTTCGCACTGTCTGCATTATGGCGCTGTTGCCGACTAAACTGCGAAAAAGAATTTTTCGTTGCATTTTAGGTTGTTCATCAATGCTGTAATTTTTGTTCATAACCTGTCCCCGTAGATCGGCTTCATGTTCAAATATATAGATGAGAACATTGTTTTCTAGTGTCAGAATATTGACATTAAACCGTATTAGCCCTGTGTCATAAAATTGTAGAGATAACTTAACAGAGTTGCCAAAAAATTGGCGATTAGATGTGTAAAGTAATGTAAATCAAGTCGGGGAGACTCTGAGAGAAGCTCTGCGTAAGTCGTGAATAAAATAGATTCAGGCCGGTGCAGAGGGTTCCTGAAAAATAGTGTTAATTTTATTCAGCAAATCCTGTTGACTGTAAGGCTTGGGCAACATTTGAAAGTCATTTGTGTGTGTGGACAGTGCGAGATGGCTTTCTCTTTCTGACGCGGTGGTGAGCAGGATTTTTATTTCTGGCCGATTGTTTCTTACCCATGTTGCCAGGTCACGACCATTCATATCTCCGGGCATTAAAATATCAGAAAATAGCAGATGTACGGTTGGGTTATTATTTAAAAGTTCTATGGCTGCGCTGGCATTTTCCGCTTGTAGAATATGGATGTTTGCATTTTTCAGGCAACGCATAGCAAATCGCCGTACTGCTTCGCGGTCTTCAACGACCAGAATCGTTAGGGTTTTGGTGAGCACTTTGGTGGTTGTATTAAGATAAGCAATGGGTGCGTTTTCAGCCTGTATGGTCGTGGTTGGACAAACCGGAAAATACATTGATACGCAAGTGCCCTTGCCAGGCTTACTGGTAATATTCAGTGCGCCGTTAGACTGGCGCATAAAGCCGTAAATCATACTTAGACCCAGCCCGGTGCCAGTCTCTTTTTTGGTCGTAAAAAAGGGCTCGGTTACATGTTTTAAAACGTCCGTTCTCATGCCCTCACCAGTGTCGGCAATGTTGATACAGATATAAGAAGTTGCAGTTAAATACGATGAATTGAAGAGCAGTGACCGAGGTGGTTTATGGTGTAATTTTGCATGAATAGTCATGTGTCCACCTTTAGGCATGGCATCCCTGGCATTAATTACAGCATTTAACAGGCTACTCTCAAACTGAGCTTTATCAACCAGAATATCGGGTAGGTTATGCTGAATTTTAAGGCTTAACGTTATAATGTCTCCGAGGGTCTTTTTGAACAGGTTGCTAAAATTCTGAATGCTTGACTCAATATTAAGCGGTTTCGGTGCAATGGATTTTTTTCGTGAAAATGCGAGTAATTGTTTTGTCAGTTTAACGCCATCATAAACAGCGGAACGTGCATCCTCGATAATCTCCCAGTCATCAGATTCAATCTGGTAGTGTTGCATAAAGGCGTCATTAATTAGCTCAAGATTGCCTTTTGCAATGGTCATTAAATTACCAAAATCGTGCGCAATACCGCTGGTAAGCTGACCAACGGCATCCATTTTATGGTCATGTAACTCTTGCTCCTGTTTCAGGATGCGTTCGGTTATATCCTGTAGTGTGCCATTAACCGCAATGAGATGGCCCTGGTCATCAAACTTCCCAATACCTTGTTTATGAATCCAGTGAATTTTGTTGTCAGGGTGTTGAATGCGGTATTCAATACTTGCCGTTTTCCCTGAATAAAAAGCATTTTGTTCAAAATGATTCAGGCGATTAATGTCTTCGTAGAGAGTGTGTTCATGCAGCGTATTCAGCGTAGGGGTGAAGTCACCAGGCTCATAACCATAGATGCGATATATTTCATCCGACCAGATTACTCCCCCGGTTTTGACGTTAATGCTCCAGTTGCCAAGTTTTCCAATATGTTGCGCCTGCCTGAGTAATGACTCGCTTTCATGCAGGCGTTGTAGCAATAAATGATGGGATAAAATCGAGCTTAAACGAATACTGATACGATAAAAAGTCTCCTGCTGCCAGGTAAGCCAGGCAGTGTCGACCGCGCACCTGTGCATAATGATATACCAGGTTTGATCGTCGAGCGGATGCAGCGCTTTGATCATTATTGTTTTTAAGCAGGCGTGTCCATCTTGCTGGCAACTGTCTGCTGGGTGCATTTTTATTACTACCGGGTATTCACTATTTTTGGCCCGATAGAAGGTATTATGAGAAAAACCCTTTATAAATCTATCCGTATTGTCAGCAATAGCGTGACATTGTTCACTCGTGGCATGACAGACTGCGGTTATATCATAAGGTTTGACATCATCCGAGCTAAAAATAAAGACACTGTTGGCGGTAAAGATGTTTAGCATTTCTTCCGCAATTTCCTGCAAAATAACCTCCAGATTGTTGCTGTAAGTCAGGATACGTGAAATTTTATCCATCTGTTCCAGATGGGTCTCACGCTGCTTAAGTGCAATAAAAGCATTTCTTGCCTGGAGTAAGTATTTAATGCGATGGGGTAATGTGGTGGGGTTGATGGGTTTATTAATAAAAGCCGTTGCGCCGAGATTGAAGGCGCGCTCAATGGAGTCAGAATCATCCAGGCCTGTTACCACGACGATTGAAACGCTGTTCTCATCGTATTTTTCTCGAATCTGGGTGCAAACATCAAACCCACTCATGCCCGGCATTTTTACATCCAGCAGAATCATGTCGGGTATTTTTTGCTGGATGTCTTTGAGCGCGTCAGCCCCGTTTTCGAACTCTTCAATATCATACGTACCATCATCCAGCGCTTCTCTCATTAGCAGACGCATCATTGGATCGTCATCGATAATCAGGATTCTGGCGTGGAGATCTGGGGTGAAGCTGTTTTCCATAGTAGACCTTTAGTAAGTACAGTATCGCTGGCTAGCATAATAATGCCAGTGCCAGAATATTACCAGTTGTGTGTAAGCAGAAATTGAAGTCTGCAATAGGATTAACCGTCTGCCTGTTCCAATTATGGGTTTTGTAGATTA